>Ga0066366_10000009_pt1 | contig 39152 bp, 39 predicted proteins | sample Knorr_S7_td_250__FD_77334 | JGI IMG/M metagenome (GOLD analysis project Ga0066366, IMG submission 77334) | Marine microbial communities from Southern Atlantic Ocean transect - Knorr_S7_td_250_ad_252m_LV_B | ecosystem: Environmental > Aquatic > Marine > Oceanic | place: Atlantic Ocean...
ACCAGTAGTCAGTACCCCATCAACATCTATGAGAAAAACTTTGGGTTTTTTCATTTTATTGAATTTCTTCAAATTTTGGCACATATAATATTAAACAACAAATTAAGAGGAAAATTTACAAACTCATTTACATCTTCATTAGAAAACATGAAAATTTGCATATTGGCTGCTGGTAGAGGTACAAGAATGGGGCCTGTTTGTAACAATATCAACAAGGCATTATTGCCATTAAATAACAAAGCAATAATCAGCCACATTATTGAGAAATTTTCTAAAAAAGACTCATTTGTAATTGGTTTAGGGTATAAAGGGGAACAAGTTAAAAGCTATTTGAAAACTGCCCATCCTGATAAAAAATTTGAATTTGTCAACATCAAAAACTTTGATGGTAAAGGAAGCGGTCCAGGATTATCATTATTGAGTTGCAGAAATCATCTCAGAGAACCATTTATTTTTTTACCATGTGATTGTTTATTTTCTGATAAATTAGAAAATCAATATGATAAAAATTGGATAGGAATTTCTAAAGTCATAGTAGATGAATCAACGCAATATTGTAATGTTGCCATAAAAAATAAAAGCGTAGTTGATATTCGTGATAAGGTAAAATCTAATAAAAATTATTATGCATTTACTGGATTATTATTTGTTAAAGACTACAAGAAATTTTGGAATGGATTACAAAAAAATATAATGATAAAAAAAGAACACCAAGTATCAAATGGTCTAGATGAATTAATGAAATTCTCTGGTCTTATGACAAAAAAAATTAAATGGAATGATATTGGTGATCTAAAAAAATATCAAAAAATACAAAAACAATTTGATTCAAAAAGTATAGCAAAAACAAATGAGTTTATTTATTTTATAAATGATAAGGTAATAAAATTTTTTTCAGATGAAAAAATTGTTGAAAAGAGAGTGAAAAAAACTAAAACTAAACCAAGAATTTTTCCTAAAGTTAAAAGGGCTGGTAAAAATTTTTATTGGTATGAATTATGGGAAGGTGATTCATTCTATTCTTGTGGAACACCATCATTATTTAAAAAATTATTAAACTGGTTAGATGAAAATGTTTGGACTAATTCTAAGACAGATCCCAGAATGATGAAACATCTTTGTAGGGATTTTTATTATAAGAAAACCATGTCACGAGTTTCATTATTTCTCAAAGAAAATCCTAATTTTAAATTTCCAAAATATGTTAATGGAAAAAATATTCCACCATTAGAAAAATTATTAGATCAAATTCCATGGTCAAAACTTTTTGAAGGCATACCTAGTTTTATTCATGGTGATTTACAATTTCAAAATATATTATATAATCAAAAAACAGATAAGTTTTTGCTCATTGATTGGCGTCAGGATTTTGCTGGTAATATAGCGGTAGGTGATTTGTACTATGATTTAGCAAAACTATATGGTGGAATAGTAATGAATTATGATCATATTATGAAAGATTTGTATAACTTTCAACAGAATGGGAATAAAGTGACAGTAAGTCTAAACAGATGGAAGGATGATGTGAATTATCAAAAAATTCTTGATGATTATATTAGCCAAAAAAACTTTAATTTTAAAAAAATCCGCTTGCTTGTGGGATTAATCTATATCAATATGGCTGCATTACATCATTCCCCGTTTAATTTTGCATTAATTACCTTAGGCAGTTCAATTATTTTTGATGTTTTAAATGAGGAATAAAATGAACCCATTAAACAATCCTACTTTATGTATCTCTGTTGCACAAAAACCTGGAAAATTTGGAATCACTGTACATAATACTGGATATCAAACTTTGGGGCTAAATTACATCTATCGAGCATTTGCAATTACTGATATCAAAGGTACGGTAGGTGGAATTCGTTCTTTAGGTATTAGAGGGTGTAGTGTATCTATGCCATTCAAGGAAAAAGTGATCCCATTGTTAGATAGATTAGATCCACTAGCAAAAAAAATTGGTGCTGTAAATACTATTGTAAACCAGAATGGCCGTTTGATTGGATATAATACTGATGTTATAGCTGCTCAACAGTCATTACAACAATTAAAAATTAAAAACGGTAATAACATAGTTATTTTTGGTGCGGGAGGTGTGTCACGAGCAATTTTGTTTGCATTAAAGAATTTAAAATTAAGAAATATTACAATTACAAATAGAACTATGAGTAGAGGCAGAAAACTTGCAAAAGAATTTAATGTTGATTTTGTTCAATGGTCAAAACGGGAAAATATAGATTCTGATATTATCATTAATGCAACGTCCATTGGAATGCCTCCAAACATTTCTTCTAGTCCAATTTCAAGTCATAAGATCAAAAACTCAAAAATTGTAATGGATGTAGTTATCCCACCAAAAACAAAATTAATTAGTATTGCAAACAAACATCAAAAAATAACAGTTGATGGTTTGAAATTATCTTTGTATCAAGCTTTTGCTCAGTTCAAGTTATACACTGGAAGAAATCCACCTGTTCAAGTAATGGAAAAGGCAGCTAAGATTCTCTACAAGGTGAAATAATATGTCAATAAATATACCAAAATTTACAGTTGCAATTCCGAATTATAATGGTGGTAATAATCTTAGGAGAGCAATAGAATCATGTAGAAATATAAAATTTCTTCAGAGTAATTATGAGATTTTAGTAGTGGATAACAAATCTACTGATAATTCCCTAGAAATTGTTGATGAACTTGCAAAAACCATTCCAAATATACGTATAATTAAAAATCAAACTAACGTTGGCAGAATTCAGAATTGGAATGTATGTATAGATAACGCACAAGGAGATTATTTGGTATATTTATTTACTAATGATATGATTAATGAAAGGAATAACATACATCAAATATTAGAAATTTTAGATTCAGACAGCTCAATTTCATTATGTCTTTCTTCATTTTTAAAAAGAGAGAAAGATAGAGAATACATTAAGAAAAAATTTTCTGACAAAATTATATCTTGCTCGTCTGATAAATTCATAAAATATTGTTTAGAGCGTGGATTATTACCATTCGGTCCAATTCAAGGCATGATATATAGACTTGACGACATACAACAAAACAAAAATTATTTTTTAAAAGATATGCCAATAAATGCAGATGAAATATTTTCATATGTACAAGCTAATATAAGAAAAAATATTTTGTTCAATCCAACACCTCAAATAATATGGGATAAAACGCAGGAAAGATTTCACGGTCAAATGAAATTTGAGGATGAAGTTGATGAACACTCTACAACTATTGAAATTGTTGGAAAAAAATTAGGTTTAGATGTGGATTTTGGTTTAATATCTACCTATAGGGCTATTAATTGGTTAAAATTTTCTGCATCTAATTTAGATTCTAGTCAAGGTAAGAAAAAAGGTATTACATCTTTATTTTCTAAAATGAGGGAGAAAAAAACATTTTTCAATAGTGATTCAATTCTTATAAAAACATTAATTGGAAAATTAACTAACTCTGATATTGATGCTGATGACTTGCTATACAAAATTATAATTTCAAAATGTGTTTCTAAATCTCTGGAAATAAAAACAATGGAACAAGTCAAAAAGATCAATAAACCTTGGGGTTATGAGAAATGGATTGCAGATGGTAGTCCAGATTTCAAATATGCATTAAAGGAAATTTTATTCCGTGCAAACTTCAAATCTAGTATTCAATTCCATGAATTTAAAGAGGAAACAAATTATATTCAAAAAGGAAAGGGCATACTCCATTATTCATCTGTCCCAATTGACATCAAGAAATTTCGGCACGGTCAATATTCTGAGGGTGAAATTGATGAGATAATTAGTAATTTACAAAAACAGGAGATAACACCAGGTATGGTTTTTCATGTTAAACCGGGCATTATACATAGAGTTGAGGCAGTAGAAGATTTGACGTTAATAGAATCTTCCACTATTGAGTTAGATGACGTATATAGAATAAATGATGAATGGCAAAGACATGATGGTAAAATTGAAAGTGAACATGTTTAAGCAGAATATTACTAATATCAAATATCATTAGATTAACCCAAATTTCGTTTCATCTTTAGCTTTTAATTTTGAAAATTACGCCACATCAAAAACTCTAATCTAATATTAACAAATTATCTTAATCCAAAATCCCCTATTTTTTATCAGAAAGGTTTAGAAAGATTCAGAAAATCTGACGGTTATATGAGTAAATATAAGGATCTCATCGATGATGCAACCAAAATCAATGAAAAAGAGCTGATGGAATATTATGGTTATAGTGGTGCTTTTGGTCGTTTTCAGATTAAGATAAAATTTGCTAATTCTTGGATACTACACAGATTAGCTTTTTCTTCTCCACATTCTGGTTTTGCTATTAACATGCAACGTAAAAGGGGTGTTAAAATTGGTAAAAACTGCCATTTTAATCCATATACCCTGATTGATCTTATTTATCCTCAGCTAGTACACATTGAAGATAATGTTACACTTGGATCTTTTTCAATGATCTTTGCTCACAGTAATCCTACTGCAAATTTATTTTTGAAAAATGGTGCATATCCTAGAAAAGTTGCTGAAGTGACAATAAAATCCGGAGCTGTAATAAATCCTGGCTGCATTATTACATCTGGTGTTACAGTTGGAAAAAATTCTATCGTGTCACCTGGAAGCGTTGTTACTCAAGATGTTCCTGATCACTGCGTTGTAGTAGGCAACCCTGCTAGAGTCGTAAAAAAAATAGAGTAAAAAAATTGAATGTTTTAGGAATTGATTTCGAGGACTGGTTTCATCCAGAACTGATTAAACAAAATATAAAAAATGAAAAACATAGTCCATCTGTCATAAATGGTATTGATAAAATACTGGATTTGTTAAGAAAACACGAAACATTTGCAACATTTTTTGTAGTGGGCGAATTATTAGAAATTCAACCAGAGATTTTTGACAAGATCATTGAAAACGATCATGAAATTGGATTTCATACTATGTATCATGATCGTTTAGATTCACCTGACTACAAAGAAAAATTTCCGCACGAAATTAAAAAATTTGCGGAATTAACAAATCATAAATCACGGGGATTTAGAGCACCTACGTTTTCTCTTAATGCTAATAGTTCGTGGGCAATTGACGTTTTAGAAGAAAACGGTTATGTTTATGATAGTAGTGTAGTTCCAGCAAAAACAAGCTTATATGGAATTCCTAATGCTGACAAAAAACCATATAAAATCTCAAGTAAATTTTTAGAAGGAAACTCCAAGGACGGAAAAATCATTGAGTTTCCTATAATGGTAACAAAATTCTTAGGGAAAAAAATACCGGCCGCAGGAGGGTTTTACTTGAGAACGTTACCTTCACGCATAATTGAAACTACCATAAAATCTTACGAAAAAGAAAATTTGCCCGGAGTTTTCTACATTCATTCATGGGAATTAACACCTGAATTCATGCCAAAGATCAAACTACCCAAGAAAGATCACTTCATCACATTTCATAATATTGACAAGGCTTATGACAAAATGGAAGATTTATTGGAAAAATTCGAATTTACATCATTTGAAAGACTTCTGACGAGTAATAATCACGGATAAAATATGAATTACAAAATTATGTTTAGTGTTATTTTTGCAATTTTGGTTGTTACAGTGATTTTCGCTTTTTCAACTGATTTGTATATCCAAGTTTATGATCCTAATTGGTATGGAATAATTAATTCTAGCAAATCAGTAGATTCTTCAAAAGGTAAAATTTTCATCGTTGGTTCAAGTAATATCAACGCAATTGATGCTACAAGTATTAATGAACAATTATCAAACGAGCAAAAAAATTACCTAGTTTATAATCTAGCTGATCAAGGTGATAATCCAATAAGACGTGCTGGCAGCATTGATAACATAATTTCACATAAACCAGAATTTGTCTTATACGGTGTTGGATTATGGGATTTTCAAAAACCTATATCTCACCTTCAATCGCATTCAGCAAGTGATTTTCTACTACAACCTGGAGATTTTTTCAAATCTTTGTTTCAAGATAATATAGATTTGTATGGTTATGGTCCAGGAAAAATTTTCATTTCACCAAAAGATCGTTCATTAACTTCAGTAAAATATATTCTACGTGGGCCAGATCAACCTTATCATCCTTTTATTAGATTTGATCCTACACCAATTCATAGTAATGAAAAACTTGTAGAAGTTTTTGGTTGGCCCGAAAATAATGGTCTAGATGTTACTGAAGAAAATAAAAAAATTATTGCATTAAACCAGATTATTCACAAACTTCAAAAGAATGATATCAAAGTTATCCTGTTTTCGTACCCACACAGTAAGGCTCTATATACATTTGAGCCCCAGGATCTGAAAGATTTTCAAAGAATGTTAGATAACAAATCTAACGAATTTGACATTCCAATCTATTCACTGCATGAAAAATATGTTGACTTGGAGATCTGGAGAGAAACTTTACATGTAGCAATTCATCCCGATGCACAAATCTACACTGATGATATTTTAAAAATAATTCTTAAGGAGACTAGTCAATAATGTTATTTAATTCTCTAGACTTCTTAGTTTTTTTCTTTATAGTACTTGGCGCTATTGGTGTTTTCCATTATAGAAAATTTCAGCATTTATTCTTGATGTTGTCAAGCCTGTTCTTCTTATATTATACAGACAACTATCTAGTAACACTCCTAGTCTTTACGATTATTTTACATTTCTATACTGGCAGAGCGATACATACAGCAAATTCCCAAGCAAGAAAGAAAATATTTTTTGCAATTGCACTTGTTGGAAGTCTTGGTCTTCTAGGCTTTTTCAAATATGCTGATTTCACTATTTTGCAATTCAATCTACTTGGAAATATTATAGATTTAGGCTCAGAAATTCCCATCTTAAATTTAGCATTACCAATTGGAATTTCATTTTACACATTTCAATCATTAAGCTATGTTATTGATATTTATCGTGGGCATCTAACTCCAACCAGATCATTAAAAGAGTATGCATTTTTTGTTGCATTTTTTCCTACCTTAGTAGCTGGACCAATATTACGTGCAAGTCAATTTTTACCTCAATTAAAAGAAAAAGTTGAACAAGCAAAAAGTTCGGAACGATTACGGTTATTTATAATCCAAAATTCTAGACTAAAATTTGGAATAACTTTAATGGCAATTGGTTTTTTCAAAAAAATGTTTTTTGCAGATAATATAGCGCCATTAGTGAATAATATTTTTTCAAATCCAATGGGCATGGAATCATTCTCTATAATTCTTGGTTCAATTGCCTTTGGAATACAGGTGTACTGTGATTTCTCTGGATATTCTGATATCGCAATCGGTGCGGCGGCAATACTTGGCTTTAAAATTCCTCTAAATTTTAACAAACCATTTTTTGCTACGTCCCCATCAGATTTTTGGTCACGATGGCACATTAGTTTGTCATCATGGGTTAGGGATTACCTATACTTTCCTCTTGCTTTGAAACATCGCCGATTCAGCGGTGTAGCATTTCCAAGTTTACTATTTTCCATGGTAGTGATGGGTTTGTGGCATGGCGCATCATGGAACTTTGTTATTTGGGGTGCTTTCCATGGAATTTTTCTAATTGTATTTACTATTCTTAGAAAAAAATATTCTAAACCAACTGAACCGTTTTTTAAATCAAAATTTGGCAAGCTCTTTAGTATTTTTGTAACACAATATTTGGTATTTTTTACATTCATTGTATTCATAGTACAAGACTTTGGTCACATGTGGTATGCAATGAAAAAATATGTAATTTTAGATTTTGCCACATCACAAACAATCGAAATTATTAACGCAAACGAATTCGCGAGTCTACTTATAATTCTGTTTGTAGCTTTACATTTTATCTCTTATAGATTAGATGTCTCACATGGTAAATCAAACAGTGAAGGACAAGCACTGCCTGAAATAATTTCAAAATTAAAACTTAGATATTGGATTTTGTTCCTAATTTCCATAATATTACCGATAAGCCTATTCTATGTAGGATCTGCACAGGAATTCTTTTACTTCAAATTTTAGGCAAATCTGTCAAAAATTCATGCTAAAAAAATAGTATAAACAAAAACTCCCAAGTAATTTTGTTTGTGCAAATGAATAATCAGAAACTATCAAATATCTAAAATCCTCAGAAAGTTCATGCCAGTTGAAAAAAAATTATCGTATTACATTAATGAGTCTAAAAAGCTTAATGACTCAGATTTTGAAAAACAAATTCGCATTGCAGTTTTAGGTAGTTTTACATTAAATGGTTTAGCTGAAACAATCAAGGTTAAATGCGCAGAGTCAAATGTTTTTAGCCATACTTTTTCAGGAGGTTATAATCAGTATAATGAAGAGATGCTAGATCCAAAGAGTAATCTTTATTCATTCTCGCCAGAAATTTGTTTTCTTGTTTTAGATATAAAGGATATTTTAGAAAACCTATTCTATTCTCCTTACAGTATATCAGACGATGAGAGGAAAAAATTTATTGAAAATAAGGCTATAGAACTTTCTAATTTAATTAAATTCTTTATTGATAAATCCAAATCAAAATTAATTGTAACTAATTTTGTTCCTCCTACTTATTCTCCATATGGAATATTTGAATCAAAAACAAATTATGGGCTTCAAGAAATGATTTATGATCTAAATCACAAGCTGTTACAAGAATTCAAAAATAATCCATTGGTTTATGTTTTTAACTTTAATGGTTTTGTTACTACTTTGGGCCAAAACAACATCTTTGACTACAGACAGTATTATTTTGGTGACGTTAGGGTATCTTTAGAAAAAATTCCATATCTGGCAAATGCTTTTATGAGTTATGTTAAGCCAATTCTAGGTCTTAGTAGAAAATGTATTGTTTTAGATCTTGATAACATACTATGGGGAGGTATAATTGGTGAAGATGGACTTAATGGAATTAAATTAGACCATAATGATCCCATTGGCAAATCATTCATTGAATTCCAAAAATATCTATTAGCTCTTCATGAACGTGGAATAATTCTTGCAGTTAATAGTAAAAATAATTTTGACGATGCAATCAAAGTAATAAAAGAACATCCAAACATGATCCTTCACGAGGAACATTTTGCATGTTTGAAAATAAATTGGAATGATAAGGTAACAAATTTACAAGAAATTGCGCAAGAAGTGAATATTGGGTTAGATAGTATGGTTTTTTTTGATGATGATAAAATGAATAGAGATTTCGTTCGTTCAACATTACCCGAAGTATTAACGATTGAAATGCCAGAAGATCCCTCTCTATATGTGCCAACACTAATTGGATTAAACGATTTTAATGTCACAAAAATCACTGAGGAAGATAAACAACGTGGCAAAATGTATCTGGATCAAAGAAAAAGAACCGAATTTCAAAAAACTACTACTGATTTTAAGGAATATCTTAAGCAATTAGGAATTAAAGTTACTATAAAAAATGCTAATGAATTCACAATTCCTAGGATTTCACAACTTACGCTTAAAACAAATCAATTTAACCTAACAACTAAGAGATATCAAGAAGAAGATATTAGAAAATTTGTAGAGGATCAAAATAAAATAGTTGAATGTGCACAAATTCAAGACAAATTTGGCGATAACGGAGTAACAAGTGTTTACATCATTAACAAGGAAAATGAGCAAGAATGGTTCATAGACACTTTTCTTTTAAGTTGTAGGATTATAGGAAGAGGCGTAGAGGAGGCGTTGCTTAGCCAAATTATTAAAAAGGCAAAAAAGGAAGGAGTGAAAAAAGTTAAGGCTCAGTATATTAAAACAAAGAAAAATAAACCAACAGAAAATTTTTTATCTGATTTTGGGTTTGTAAGAGATAGCAATACCTGGATTTTTGAAACGGATAAGCCTATGAAAAAACTAGAACATATGGAGATTTCTTAATATGCCAAAAAATCTTTTTGAAATAATTTCGGATGTCATGAATATACCAATATCACAAATTAATGATGATTCTGGAGTGGGAACAATAGAAGAATGGGATTCATTTAACATGTATGTGCTTTTAAATGAAATTGAAAAAGAATTTAATATAAAATTCTTACTTGAAGAAGCGTTGGAAATAAAAAATGTTAGTGATTTTAAAAAGCAATTAGAAAAACACGGTGTAAATGTTAACGGATGAAATTTTTACAAAAGAGATGTAACACAAATTGAAACTACATCATATATGCATAGCAGTGAAAAATATTCAAGAGTCACTAGGAGAACTAACCAAGTTTGTAAATTTTGAATCTACTACTGTTCCTACTTTAGTTGGCTCACAAAAAGTTAACATATGCTTTCTAAAAACAAATAATGTCTATATTGAATTAATTGAACCAGCAGAAGAAAATTCTCCCATTTCAACATTTACTGCAAAGGGTGGCGGCTTTCATCATATTTGTTTTGAAGTAGATGATATTCATAAGGAAATAGAAAAAATGGTAAAAAATGGAGCTCGTTTAATGGTTAAGCCTGTTAAAGGGTTTGATGATAGAACAATTGCTTTTTTGCTATTACACATGAAAAATACTAATTGTAATTTAATTGAACTTGCAGAAATTAAAAAATAGTGAAAAACATTGACTCAAAAAATTGGGATTGGAATTGATATTGTAGATGTAAATAGGTTTAGAAAAAAAGCAATCAAGAAGAACTTGAGTTTTTATAGAAAAATTCTATCCGAATCTGAAATCAAATACTGTACAAAATTCAAATCACCATACGAACACTTTGCCGGGAAATTTGCAGTTAAGGAGTCAGTAATAAAATCAATTCCAGACAAAATCTCATTCTTAGATATTAAAACTTCAAATTCCAAGCACGGCCCTGTTGTTAGCATAATTGGGAAATTAGCAAAAAAGTATTCATTTTTAGCTTCTATTAGTCATGAAAAAGAATATGCGGTAGCTGCGGTAATTTCTTTCAAATTATAATCCTGATCTAATCCAAAATATTTTTTTTCGCTCTTTGGCTTAAACGCTTAATCAATGTATTAAAAAAACTACTAGTGTTCTTTCCTGTTACACTTGATGGAATTTGAATTAGATCTGGAAAGTTAACCACCAAATCCCTATCTGATATTTTCTTTTTACGTTCCAGTTCTTCATATCTTTCTAAAATTTTTTTTCTATTTTTTTTAATATCTAATTCCGCTCTTATTTTAGATCCCAAGAATCCTTTTGATAAATAAAATAACCAGACTAGAAGATCTACTAGCATTAGTGTTGGAAAAATTTTTGAATATGTATTCTTGGAATAATGTGTTAGTAAACAGTATTTTCTATTTCGTTCAAGCCAAAAAAATTTTTCTGAATTCCATCTAAGCGAATAGCTTTCGGCATGGTATATGATTGACGAGGGAACATAATACGATTTTATTCCTATTTGTGCAGATCTCCATCCAAAATCAAGATCATCATGATATAAAAAAATGAATGGATCCAATAAACCAACTTTGTCAAAAACTGAAACTGGTGCAAATAAACAAGTTCCGGAGGCGTACCCAACCTGTTCAATTGTATCATATTGATTTACATCCTTTTTGCCTTTTTCCCTCGCATAACCAAAACCAAATACATTCATCATATTACCCGTACTCATAATGATAGATTTTTCTTTTAATGAAAGATGTTTTGGTTGATACAATGCTTCACCATATTTTTTGTACGCAGAAAACAATTCATTCAACCAGCATGGATCAACAGTAGTATCTGGATTTAAAATTACAACAAACTCTCCCTTCGCATTTTTAATTCCTATATTATTTCCTTCACAGTAACCTAAGTTTTTTTCATTTTCAATTATTTTGGTATTCTCAAATTTTTCTTTACACTCTCTATAGCTTTTATCTTCTGATGCATTATCTACAATAATAATTTCAAAATTACTATAGTTAGTTTTTATTACAGATTCAAAACAATCCAAAAGTATTTGCCCCGCATTATAATTCAAAATTATTATACTTACTAGTGGCTGAGTCATTTTATTCGCATCTTTCGTTAAATTACTAGGTAGCCGTTTTATCCTTTTTTATGAATTTATACCAATTTTTGGAAATTTACCAGTAAAAAATTCCATCTAAAAAGACTAATGAATGAGAAAATATGTGATCAATCGTTTAATGTCTTCCAACTTAAATTCAGTTCTTGAAAGATATCAAAACAAGATTATTTTTTTATGCGTATCTTTCTTTGCTTTGCATTGGATTTTCTTCATTTCAGTGCACACGATTAATGTACCATATAATATGGAATTTCTTGCAATAAAACTTGTTTATAATTTTGTTGAATACCAAACCTCGTTAGTACAAGAATTATTCATCCCATTTAACCAACATTTGTTTGTTTTTCCGTATTTAGTTATGTCTGCAAATTTATATTCTAATTCCTTCGATGTAGCTAACCTACATTTTCTTCAATGGCCAGTATATGGAGCAGTTTTATTTTTTACTTATTTACTAATTAAAAAAACACATAAGAAACTTTTATGGCTTTTAATTCCCATCTCTGTATTCACTTTTAATCCATTGATTAGCAGTGCAGAAAATTCTTTCACTGGATGGCAAAGCATTTTACCACAACTTGCTATAATCGCAGCAATATTTCTATTTGATAAAAAAACAATTACTATTACCACATTCACCATCTGTGTTATTCTTGGAATAATTGCAACCTTCTCAAGTATTTTTGGAATTGTTATTTGGATTGCAGGTATTTTTGGTTTAATAAATTATAAATCAGAAGAAAAAAAATTAGTCGGAAAAAAATGGCTCATTATATGGATTGCAATAATGATTATAGTGGGATTTACGTATTATCAGCTACTTACAGATACAGAACTAAGTGAAATAGGAAAAACATCTCCAATTTCTTTAGAGGGTCTAAGCTTTATCACCGTATTTCTTTCAGCAGGTTTTCGCTTGAAATATGAATTACTTATGAATTTAATAGGAATAATTTCAATTTTATTCTCAATATTTTGTATTGTCTATTTTACAAAACTGAAAAAAATCTCCACAGTAAAACCATGGATCAATTTCCTGTTAGTTGGAATTTCAGCTGCAGTAGTAGCTGAATTAGGAAGAGGTCACTTAGCTTTTCATATTGGCAACGAACCATATTATATCGGGTTTGCACAATTCTTCCAAATTGGCATTTTAGTTTTAATCGGGCTGATAATTTTTAATTTAAAAAATAGTATACAAAAAAATCGTACAAAAGCTATTGTTATTTTTCTTCTTCTTATAATAATCGGTCAAACAATATTTTTAGTTCCTTCTTACTACGCTGGATGGATAAGGGCAGATCATTATTTTGAAAAGAAGCTAGATTTCATGGAATGTTACTCACTTTCAAATAATCCCGCTTGTATAGAATCAGAAGGAGCTTTGCATGATCCTGAAGTGAATAAATTTATGAATTATTTTCTAGAAAATAACTTGAGTTTTTTCAGTGAAAAAAACTTTAATTTAAAAAATAATCAGGACATGAATTTTTTCCAGACAGTTTGGTCTGAAAAATCTACTGTTAACATTGGCTTTTCAGAAATTGAATCAATCAACGGTTCGCTAGTTTCTGAAGGTGAAACATTTACGATTGGAAAACCTCTTGTTATAATAAAAGGGTGGTCACTTGATGAAAATAAGAAACATTTAGACAGTATTTATCTAATTGTAAATGATGAACCTCTCTTAAAATATGATAATTTTTACCCACGAAATGATATATCTCAAAATCTGGGCATTGATACAGAACTTAATTCAGGTTGGACTATTTCATTTTTGTCAGGCTATCTTGAGGAAAATTGTCAATTGATTACTTTAGTTGGTATTAAGGATGATAAAAAAATTGCATTTGAAAATGAAATTGAATTATGTAAAAATTAATTTTGTTTTTCATTAAATGATAGACCTCCGCTGAATTTTAATGCAAAGAAGCCTACTATTACTCCATACCATCGGGTAAAAAGACGAATAATCACTACCAAAGTTAATGATAATGAAACATCTATTCCCTGTAATGAAAAAAAGCTTACCAGACTTCCCTCAACAACGCCAACTCCCATAGGAAGGAAAGATAAGAATCCTAACATCAGTGAAGTTGTGTAAGTAGGTATTACCTTAAGAAATTCTATACTATCAACTCCAAATGATAATAGTAAAAAGTATACAACTATCGCTTCTATTAACCAAAAAACAGCTGTCAGTGCGGAAGCATAAAAAACCATAGGTCCTTTAATTGATGTTTTAATTGTGTCATATGATGAAGATAATGGTTCAACGAATTTTGAAGTATACTTCCATTTTCCTAACAATAACACCATCTTATTGAAAGTTTTTCTAGATGAAATAAGAATAAATACAAAAACCAACAAGGCTGTAAAAAATCCAATTACATACGTACCCAATTCAAAATACCAAATTCCAAAAAATGATAAAAATACTAAACCGATTACAGTGTATAACTGCTCTAACATTACTATAGGTACAGTTCTACTTCTTGGAATTCCGAATTTTGTTTTTAGTAGTTGGGATTTTATTAAATCTCCCATTTTCCCAGGAATAACCGCTAATGCAAAACTAGAGAAAAAAATTACCAAATTATCTTTCTTTGGTATAAAAATTTTAGAGTTTTTTAACAGCAAATGCCATCTAGCAAATAGTATAAACCAACCAGATGTCACGAGTGAAATAATAATAGGCAAAAACTCTATTTTAAAACTTGAGATTTTCTCTGATATCTTACTTACATCGGATGCAATAAGAAATGCAGCATAAAGACATGCAACTAATACAATGATAATTATAATTTTGTTAAGAATTTTCATTATTTTTTCTAAATTACGATATTTGGTTCCTGCAAATCTTTTTTTTCATATGATTCAGATCCATCTATAATGTAATTTTTGTCCCTTCCCCAAGCAAGAAAACTTTCTTAGTTTTATCTTTATTATTACCATGCAGATGGCAATTTGCTGAAATTATACTATCTTTGATGTTTAAACCACCGTCTATTTTACAACCAGACATTATTATGGAATTTTCTATAACAACATCAGATGATATTACTGTATCATCACCTATGCTTACATTAGGACCAATCGAAACAGATTCGTCAGTTTCACAATTTTTACCAATAATACATGGACGTATCCAACCGTCACCAGGTAACACCCAGCTTGGTTTAGATTCAATAACAACGTCTGCTTTTCCACAAATATGCTCCAACACCTGTCTATTTGCATTTAAAATATCCTCTGGAGTGCCAGTGTCTTTCCAGTAATCCGTTATTATTTCGTAGCCAATATTGTTATTTTGGTTTAATAAATTATCTAGCGCATCTGTTATCTCTAATTCATTCCGCCAAGATGGTTTCAAATTATCTATAATTTCAAAAATTAGTGGCGTTAACAAGTAGATGCCGGTCACTGCTAGATTTGATGTAGGTTTTTTTGGTTTTTCTGTTATTTTTACAATCTTTTCATTCTCAACATCTGCAATTCCAAACCTACTTGGGTTATCCACTTCACATAACAAAACCGTAGCATCATAATCTGATTTGTTAAAATTTTCTACAAAATCTCTAATAGGCTTTTGTATAATATTATCTCCTAGAAAGACAAGAAATTTTTCATTATTGACAAATTCCTTGCACAACCTTACTGCATGTGCAATTCCCTTTGGTTCATCTTGTTCTATGTATGTAATATTCACTCCAAATTTTTTACCAGTTCCATAATACTCTCTTACTTTGTTTGAACCCAACCCACCAATAATTATCGCAATTTCTGTAACACCACATTCCTTTATAGATTCTAGACAATATTGCGACATTGGTTTATTGGCAATTGGAAGTAGTTGTTTTGGACCTGTGTGCGTTAATGGTCTTAGTCTTGTTCCGTGACCACCGTGTAAAATTATACCTTTCATTCTAGTCAAATTTTCATTTTTTCAATAATTCTGATTTGTTTAATCATTTCTGATAATTTCTCGATCGTTATAGACGTAGATGCGTCAGGTCCTTTTGAGTTAGTCAATTTAACATGTTTTTCAATGTAAATTCTTTTTGCCGATTTTTGTTTTTTTAATACTGTGAATAAAATTGGTGCTAGAATATCCATCGTATGGTCTGAAAATCCATCGTATTTTATAGCATCATTCCATTTAATTTTGTTAAATTGTAATGGATATTCTGAAATGCAGTAACAGAATGTAGTTTTTTTCTTATTAAAAATTTTAGAAATTTTTTCTTTATTCCCACCCATCCCCATACTGACAAATATTTCTTTTTGGCTACGATTTTTTTCTTTTAGGACTTCAAGTGAATATGGATCAATGAATTTACATGTTCTTGACGCAACTTTGAATTTTTTTACCCCTAACTTTGAAAGATATCTTACAGCTTCTGGATAAAATGCACTACAAAAAAATTCAATTTTTTCTTTGTCTGAATGTTCTTTTAATTTTTTAGCCATTTGAAAAGTAAGCTCAGCTTTTTTAATTTGTTTCCAATTGGGATGAGATTCATTATAGAGATCTTTAGCCCTCCACATTTGGAATTTTACTGCATCTGCTCCTGCTTTTTTGCATTCACGAATGATTTTCTTAGCTTTTGGGTAATTTCCTTCCCAGTTTGAACCTATTTCTGATACTACAAACGCTTTCATGTACAAAATATCGCCTATTCATGTTTATTATAATTATAGTAGAATTTGTCGAAAAATCTAAAATCATATGCATGTCAGATTTAGTAAGATATGACAAATGTAATGATTAGGCAGCCTGGTTATATGCCGAATATTGGGTTTTTCAAAAAAATACAATCTTCAGAACTTTTTGTATTTCTTGATGATGCACAATTCGTTAAGGATCGTTTTGATAATAGAAATAAAATTCGTACAAATGAAGGATATAGATGGATAACAGTGCCCATAAAACGACCTGTATTCGCAAAAAAACTTAATGAAATTAATGTTTCCTATGGTTCGAATTGGATAGAAGAGCACTCTGATTTGATATTTGAAAGTTATCATAAAACTGATTATTTCTCATCATATTGGGATTCAATCAAAAAAATTTTAGAAAAAAAATATGAAAAATTAGCAGATTTGAATATTAATTTAATAAATTATTTTAATTCTGAACTCAAAATATCAACAAATACTGTCTTATCATCAAAATTCAATATATCTGAAACAAAAACAGAAAAATTAGTTAATATTTGTTCAAGTGTTAATGCCACTTGTTATATTTCTGGAGTAAGCGGGCATGATTATCTAGACGAAGAACTTTTCTTACAATCAAATATCAAATTGATTTATGAAAATTTCATTCATCCAACATATAATCAAATTCATGGAGGATTTATTGAAAACATGTCAATAATTGATTTATTAATGAATACAGGTGAACGTTCCAGAAAAATTTTATCTGATACAAAAAACCTTTAATTGTTTTAAATTAAATCTAATTTTTCCATGGTGTTGGGTTTGATGCACTTGATGTTAGATCTTTCCAAACTTCTTCATGGTTGAGATACCAATCAATAGTTTTTTGAATACCTTCATCAAAACTAATTTTTGATTTCCAACCCATTTCCTTAGAAATTTTGTTTGAATTCATACTATATCTATAATCATGACCAGGCCGATCTTCCACAAATTCTATTAAATCTTCAGATTTTCCCATGATATCTAAAATTCTTTTTACAATTGTGATATTATCCATTTCATTATCTCCAGAAATATTATACGATTGACCAGCTTTACCATCTAAAAGTGATAATAAAACACCATTACAATGATCATCAACATAAATCCAATCTCTAATGTTTGTGCCTTTACCATAAATTGGAATTTTTTTCCCCTGTTTTGCTAAAATAATTATTTTTGGGATTAATTTTTCTGTGAATTGTCTTGGCCCATAATTGTTAGTACATCTAGTAGTTATTACGTCAGAATTATGCGTAACATAATACGAATTAATCAGAAGCTCAGCTGCAGCTTTAGTTGCAGCGTATGGGCTGGATGGATTAAATTTTGATTCTTCAGTGGCTGTATCAGATGACAAACTACCAAATACTTCATCGGTAGAAATTTGTACCATTCGCTTTTTTTGTTTAGTTATTATATCTAGAATAGTAAATGCGCCTCTAATATTAGACACCAAGAATGGGTTTGCATCACTAATACTACGATCGACGAAAGATTCTGCAGCAAAATTTACAACCGCATCACACTTAGAGATAATTTCTTCCATAAGTCGTTTATTTGTTATATTTCCTTTTACAAATTCATATCTTGATTCATCCCGTATTTCTGATAGATTTTTTTTATTTGAACCACTTAATTCTGCATCAACATTGATTATCTTCAAATCTTTGTTTTCAGCTAATAATTTTAAAATAAAATTACTCCCTATGAATCCTAATCCACCAGTAACTAATATCTTCATAAATTAAACGCTGAATTCAGATTAATAAAATATTGTACTTATAGATTTGATTCCTCTCAAAATAGTGTAACATAGTAAGACTATTTATTCAGTAAATTTTTTCATGAATTAATGTTTAAGGATAAAAAGATCCTCATAACTGGAGGTACTGGTTCACTTGGAAATGCACTAACTCAGAGATTATTAGAACAGGGGGTAGATACCATTAGAATTTTCAGCCGAAATGAGAGTAAACAACTTGAAATGGAATCAAAATTCAATGATGATCGATTAAGATTTCTTATAGGTGATGTTCGAGATTATGAACGATTGGAAAGGGCTGTAGAAGATATTGATATCGTTTTCCATGCAGCTGCATTAAAACATGTACCAGTAATAGAATACAATCCGTTTGAAGCCATAAAAACAAACATTCTTGGTTCACAGAATGTCATAAACGCATGTTTACATGAAAATGTTGATAGAGCAATTTGTGTTGGCACAGACAAAGCTGTATCACCACTTAACACATATGGAGCAACAAAATTATTAATGGAAAAATTATTTGTTACTGCAAGAAACTATCTTAAAAAAGAAAGGCATAAAACAAAATTCATTGCATTAAGGTATGGAAATGTTCTGGGCAGCAGCGGTTCAGTGATTCCAAAATTTATTGAACAAATAAAAAACAAAGAAAAATTAACAATTACTGATTCATCTATGACTAGATTTAGTATTTCAATGAATGAAGCATTAGATTTCATCTTAAAAGCTACTGAAATTGGAAAAGGCTCAGAAATTTTTGTACCTAAACTGAAAGCATATTCAATACTAGATGTGAAAAATGCACTTTTCGAACTTTTAGGTGAAGCTGAAGAGCAAATTGTAGGTATTAGACCTGGTGAAAAATTAGATGAGATATTGATTAACAAGGATGAAATGAAATACGCATGGGAATATCAAAACATGTACGTGGTGATTAATCCATCCGTTCAACAGCACATGCCATCATTATTAGATGAATTTTCTGAGAAGAAAAAAATTGAAACTATGGATGTATATTCATCTGATCAAGTGGAAAAAATATCTAAAGATAATTTGAAAAAAATCTTCACAGATTCAAAATTGTTAGATTGAATATAATTCTGTAAAATAGTTAATATAGAAAGATATTCAATTTTGCCTATGAATGTATTAATTATTGCAGCACACCCTGATGATGAAATCCTTGGTATGGGCGGTACTATTGCAAAACATACCTTACAGAATGATGATGTAACTATCATATACATGGCAACTGGAATTACTGCAAGAAGAGAATTATCAAATACTAAACATGAAATAAAAAACATTCCAAAAACAACGCAGAAAAAATGGCAAATGGAAATCGATCAATTACGTTTAGATGCAAAAAGATCTGCAAAGCTTCTTAATGTTAAAAATGTGAAATTTTACGATTTTCCTGATAATGAAATGGATGGTATTCAATTACTTAAAGTAGTAAAAATCATTGAACAAGAAATTAAACAAATTAAGCCTGATAGAATTTACACAAATCATTATAGTGATCTTAATGTTGATCACAAAGTAGTTTGTAATGCTGTTTTAACTGCCTGTAGACCTTCTGCTGTTTTAGTAAAAGAAATACTATGTTTTGAAGTGCTATCTTCAACAGAATGGAGTTATCCATACAATTTTTCGCCGAATTATTTTTCAAATATTGAAAAGCATTTAACAAAAAAGATCAATGCAATGAAATCGTTTAAATCAGAAATACGAAAGTTTCCTCACCCACGTTCTCCTGAAAATATTAGAAATGTAGCAGCAAGATGGGGTTCAGTATGTGGTTTTAAGGCCGCAGAAGCATTTGAAATAGTTAGAAAAATTGAAAAATGATAATAAAATAATTTTTATTCGCGTAGATTCCAGTACTAAAATTGGTTATGGTCATTTAATCAGATGTTTAGCTCTTGCGGATATTTTAAAAAAATATTTCCAAATAAAATTTATTTGTGCAAACTTACATGGAAGCCTAATTTCTGAAATTAATAAAAAAGATTTTAAAATTTTTCGTCTTAATGTTAAGATGCAAAAAATAAACATAAAAGGTGATGCTGAAAAAACATTCTCAATTATTAAAAAACATGGAAATGAAAATGCTATGTTAATCCTTGATAATTATGCTTTATCTAAACAATGGGAGAATTACATCAAACCTTATGTTCATAAATTAATTGTAATTGATGACCAGCCAAATCGCTCACATAATTGTGATCTTTTAATTGATCAAAATCCATATGATAATATTAAAAAAACATATGATGGATTAATCCCAAAAAAATCTAAAAAGTTACTAGGACCAAAATTTGCAATGATTCGTAATGAATTCAAATTACTTCGTAATTCTGTAAAAATACGAACTTTTCCGATTGAAAACATGTTGATTTCGTTTGGTGGAACAGATACAGATGGCCAGAGTCTAAAAATTCTAAATCTATTTCATAAAATAGGTACAAATTTGCATTTTGATATAGTAATCGGTAAGGGTAACAAAAATAAAAAAAGTATTAAAAATCTTTGCTTAAAAAATAAAAATTTTTCATATCACGAGCAAATTAACTATATTGGGAAACTAATACTAAAAGCTGATTTAGCAATTGGTTCAAGTGGTAGTACATCCTGGGAACGATGTTGTTTAGGTTTACCATCAATAATTTCTATATCTGCAAATAATCAGAAAAATATAGCTATTCAATTATCTAAAAAAAAATGTGCTATTAATTTAGGTAATACAAAAAAAATCAAGGCAATTGATTACAAACTTTCAATTGATAATATTAACAAACATGATCTAGAAAGAATGTCTAAAAATTCTTTGAAATTAGTTGATGGAGATGGAACTAGAAGAATTTTAAAGTATATTTTAGGTATGTCTTTGGGTAATTGATATGAAAAAAATTACAATAAAAAATTTTCATATAGGCATTGATCTTTCCCCATTTATCATAGCTGAAGCAGGAATTAATCATAATGGTGATTTGAAAAAAGCATTGAAAATGATTAAAATTGCAAAAATTGTAGGTGCCCATGCAATAAAATTTCAAACCTATCATGCAACTGAAATGGTATCTGATAAAAAATTAAAATATTCATACAAATCTCAGGGGAAAAAAGTTACTGAATCTATGTTAGAAATGTTCCAACGCTGTGAATTCTCTAAAAATCAGTGGCAGGAAATTAAAAAAAATTGTAACAAAAACAAAATCATGTTTTTATCAACTCCTCAAAACCCAAATGATTTGGATTTATTATTAGAATTAGGTATACATGCAATAAAAATTGGTTCCGACGATTTCACAAATTTACCATTAATAAAAAAATTTTCAGAGAGTAAATTACCTATTATTCTTTCATGTGGAATGTCTACTCTAAAAGAAATCTCAACAACGTTATCATATATTGATTATAAAAGATATCCAGTTATCCTTTTGTTAACTACTTCAGAATATCCTACATATCCACAAAATACAAATTTATTAAAATTTAATACCTTATCAAAAACATTTCCTGATTTAATTCTTGGTTATTCAGATCATACTGAGGGAAATGTAGCTTCATCTATGGCAGTTGCTTTTGGTGCACGAGTTTTTGAAAAACATTTTACAATAGATCATAATTTACCTGGTCCAGATCATTGGTTTTCTGCTGATCCAAATCAATTAAAAGATTGGATAAATTCAATAAATATTGCTTACAGATCATTAGGTACGAGTAAAATTGTGCCAACTAAAAATGAATTAAAAATGAAAAAAATTACTAGGAGATGTCCTGTTGCATTAAAAGATATTGAGCTTTCTGATATTCTAGATGAAAGTAATGTTGGATTGAGACGTTCTGGAAGTGGCTTAGAATCAAAAACAATATTAAAAATTCATGGTAAAAAAGCAAAAAGAAAAATTCTAAAAGGCATGCTATTATCATTAGGTGATTTCTAAACATGTTTCGTCTCAAAAAAAATCCTATTTCTGTAAAGGAAATAGCAAGATTTCTAAATTATGATTACACATCTGAGGATTTTTCCGTAGAACAAGTTTCAACAATCAACAATATTAAAAATTCATCTGTGGTGTTTTTTACTAATATTATAAATCCTAAATTTAATTTAAAGGATAATCAGACATATGATCTAAGTAAACTAGAAAAATCTAAAGATGTATTATTAATCACTGATCAAGAAAATCTGAATATATCAGTTCCCACAATCATCTCAAAAAACCCAAGATTAGATTTTCAGAGAATAATAATTGAATTTTTTAGTAAAGATGAATTTAATTCTGGAATACACAAAAGTGCTACCGTAGAATCCACTGCAAAATTAGGAAATGATGTTTATATTGGTTCTAATTGTTACATTGGAAATGATGTTTCTATTGGAGACAACTCAAAAATTCTAAGTAATGTTAGTATCCATGGCGTAACAAAAATTGGTAAAGATTGTGTTATTTCATCAAATTCCACAATCGGTAGTGAAGGATTTAGTTTTACATTTGACACAGATCATTTCACACATTTTAATCATTTAGGTGAAATCTCTATTGGAAATAATGTTTGGATTGGTTCTAACTGTACAATTGAACGTTCACAAATTGATAAAACTCTAATTGAAGATCATGTCAAAATAGACGATTTGGTTCATATCTCTCACAATTCTACGATTAAAAAATTTTCACAAATTACTGTTGGAAGTATGGTTTTGGGTAGAGCAACTGTAGGAGAACATTGTTGGATTTCTCCAAATTCAGTTATTGAAAATGGTTGTGTGATTGGAAATAATTGTGTTGTTGGAACGTCAAGTTTGGTGAGAAATAATTTTCCAGATAATTCTGTAATAATAGGATCACCTGCAAAGCTTCTAAGAACAAATTCCTAAATGATAAATGATTACAAGATTTTATTAACCAAACTTTTTACTTTAAATTGAATTGTTGACATTAGAAGAAGTACAAAAAATTGATTCCGAATCAATGTATGCTAGATATGATGAATGGCCAGAAGTTGCTGAAGAATCGTATAACAGAGATATTCCTAAAGTTGATCTTAAAGACATAGATCATGTTGTTTTTGCTGGAATGGGTGGCTCGGGTACAATTGGAGATATTTTTTCATCAATACTTTCAAAAAGACAAATTCATGTGACTGTGGTCAAAGGATACCATTTACCTAAAACAATTGATGATAGAACGTTGGTTGTTTGTACTAGTATTTCAGGTAATACCAACGAAACACTATCAATTTTGAACGAGCATAAAAATTCAAACGGAAAATTTGTCGCTTTTTCATCAGGCGGTATAATGGAAGAATTTTGCAGAAAAAATACTATCAATCATTACAAAATAGAAAAAATACATTCACCTAGGGCGTCTTGTATTAGCTTCTTATACTCTGCCCTAAATGCATTGGAAGAAATAATTCCAATTAATAAATTAGAGATAAAAGAATCAATTGATCTTTTGAATCAGACAAAAAATAAGATTGATTCACAAAATCTTAATACAAAAAACGAAGCATTAAGTTTGGCTGAATGGATTGATAAAATACCTATAATTTATTATCCATGGGGATTACAATCTGCTGCAATAAGATTTAAAAATTCTATGCAAGAAAATGCTAAAAAACACATCTTATTTGAAGACGTAATAGAGGCATCACATAATGGAATTGTCTCATGGGAGATTCCTTCTATAGTGCAACCAATTTTAATGCAAGGTAAAGACGATCATAATAAAACACGTGAAAGATGGCAAATAATTAAAGAGTTTTTTCAAGAAAAAGAAATAGATTATAAAGAAATTTTTTCAGTAGATGGAAGTATTTTGAGTAAATTAGTTTGTTTGATTTACACGTTAGACATGACATCGATATATAATGCAGTGATTGGAAAAATTGATCCATCGCCAGTTAATTCAATAGATTTTATTAAAAATAAATTATAATCAAGAATTACTTAAAAATTTCTTAAACATATTATTTATTTTATTAATTGGATCTAGATAATTTTCATCAATTAATTGTAAGTTAGGGATTACACAATGACCACCAATAAAACCGGGAAACATTTTTGGTCTATTGCCTAAAAATTTTTGAATTTCATCAGAAAATGACCACATTTCATCGTAATCCACATTATATTTTTTAGCAATCATTTTACTCATTTGTGCATAATTAATTAACCAACCATAGTATGATGTGTCACATACTATTTTTGCTAATTCTAATGTTATTGGAGATGAAACCTGATTTGATTTTATGTTAGAAATTTTCAGTAGTTTTGCAAATTCTTTACATGCCCATTTTTTGTTTGGAGCAGTATCTTCTATTGCAAAAAATTTGGTATATCTTTTCATGTCGGATGACATTCGTTTATGGACTCCCCTTGTAGCACTGTATATTACAGGAATACTCAATTTTTTTTGTAGTTTAAAAGTAGTAGTAGGCTTTATTGTACTATGAATAACAATCCCTCTAGGTTCAAATTTCTTAACTAATTTTATAATATCAGAATTGAATTTTTTTGAGAAGGGAATTGAAATATGCAGAAAACGAATTGGTAATAATTTATTTTTTTTCAAGGATTTAGGAATTAACTTGGAATTTATATCAAAACCCTCAGTAATGAATGATTTTGAAAATAATTTATAGAGTGGAAATCCTATCTCGCCTAATCCAACAACAATATCTTTTTGCAATTCTAAAAAATATTGAATTTGGATATTAAAAAAGTAATGGATGAAATTGTTTTAAAATAGACATTATGAACAATTTAACTAAATTGATTTGTTTATTGTAGAAATAATTTTATCAATTTGATGCGATTTTAAATTAGGATGAATTGGTATTGTGACAATCTCGTTAGATATTTTTTCAGTTATTGGCAAAGAAAAATTCTTTTTATATAATGTAAAAGTATGAATTGGCTTATAGTGTGTTCCAGTTTCAATATTTTTTTCTTCCAGTAATTTTCTCAATTTATTTCTATTTTTAACGCATATCCAATACAAATGATATGAACATCTCTTATCAAATGGCATTTTATCCTCAATATTTATTTCATTAAAATACTTTTTAGCAATTTTTTGTCTGATTTTTATTAATTTATTAATTTTTTTTAATTGTACTAAACCAATTGCAGCTGAAAATTCGTTCATATAGTAATTATTTCCTAATTCAGTAACATCATAACTAGTTGATTTTCGATTAGATATTCCACACCATCTTAACGACTTTAATCTTTTTTCAATTTTTTTATGGTCCGGATGGTTAATAGAAATAAGTCCACCTGTTGGCATTGCGAGATTTTTTACAGGATGAAAGCTAAAACACGTTGCAAAACTGTGTTTACCTATTTTTTTGGTGTAGAATTTACTTCCTACGGCATGTGCTGCATCTTCAATTATATGACAATCATTTTTATCAGCAATTTTTTTTATTTCATCTAATTTACAAGGAAATCCACCAAAATGAACAGGTAAAATCAGTTTAGTTTTTTTTGTAATTGAATTCTTAATTGAAATAGGATCTATGCAAAGAGTATCTGGTTCAACTTCTACAAATTTTGGTATTCCACCATTAATCAAAACTGAGTTTGCAGTAGATACAAAAGACAAGGATGGGAGAATAACTTCTTTTCCTTTAATTGGAATAAGTGAAACCGCGAGATTTAATGCTGCAGTTCCGCTGTTTACAGCAACACATGTATCAGAATTAATAAATCTCTTGAATTTTTTTTCAAATTTTGATACATTGCCGCTGCCTTGACCAGAGGCCCAAAATCTACTCATTAACGTCCGTTTGATAGCTTGTTGTTCATCTATTCCAATATGAGGATCAAATAATTTAATTTTCAATAATTATAGATGAAAATTATATTATAAAATATAGATGATTAGATCTATAGCATTAATTCTTAGCAAGATATAAATTCAAATTATCAAAAAATGTTTGAATTATAAATATGAAAAAGAGATTTCTTTGTTGGATTCATGCGGGATCATTAAATATTTTTGGTCTGACAAAACATCTTCAAAATGAGATAGATGGTGATTTTTTTGCAATTTATGATTTCACTGAAAAACCAAAAAAATTTTTTCAAAAACAAAAATTAGTAGATTTTAAAAAAATTTGGTTTTATAATGATAGTATTAAAAAAAATCATCAAAGTCCAGATACAAAATATCTATCAGAATTTGAAGAAAAATATGGCATTAAATTATGGAAGTTAGCTGCAAATGAAAGAATATTCATTTTTAATGAGTTTTATCAATTTTCTACAAATGAAATTCTATCAATAATTGAACAAGAATGTAAATTTTATGAGAATATACTAAGTGAAATAAATCCTGATTATGTTTTGATGCTTAGACCATATTTCCATTACGATACAATTTTCTATCAATTGTGTCTAGCAAAAGGAATACAAGTATTAGATTTAGACACATCACGCTTTCCAAATCGTAGTGTCATATCATCTAAAAATCCATCATACAATTTAGAAAAGTATGAAAATAATGGAGGACGTGAAAAATCTGAATTAGAAATTAAATATGAAGAATTCCCATACCCTGATAAAATAAGAAGCTTTGAAGATTTACAAAAATACAGAAAAAACAATCTTGCATTCGGAAAAGGTACTGATTATGAGGGTACCTCTAAAGATTTTATTTCAGCGGGATTAGAATATTTTTTTACTAGTAATAAAATCATTAACCGAAATTACAAATATTTTGGAAGGAGTAAATTCAAAGTTTTAATTAATTACATTAATGATATTTTTAGGCAAAGACGTAGAGAGGGATTTATTGATAAAAATTTTTTAAAAGAATTTAATAAAAAAGACAAATTTGTTCTTTTTTTATTAGCAGTTGATTCTGAAAGTTCAACACTTCTTGATACAGCATTTTATATTAATCAGATAGAAGTTGCTAAAAATATTGTCAAGTCATTACCCATAGAATACAAATTATTAGTTAAGGAACATCCTGCGGCAGGATTACGTAGTTGGAGAAAGATTGATGTTTATAAAGACCTGGTTAGTACGCCAAACGTAGTTCCAATTCATCATTACGCAAATACAGAGGAATTAATCAAAAAATCATCCCTGGTAATTTCATTAAGTGGTTCAACTTCATTAGATGCATTATTTTTTGAAAAGCCATCAATAGTTTTTGCTAATACGGATTATTCCATGATCCCAGAGGTGCGAAAAATAGATAAAATTGAAAATTTATCAAATACGATTAATGATGCACTAAAAACAAGAGTCGATCCAAAAAATATTGAAAAATATGTACAGTTTATAGAAAAAAATTCATTTGATTATAATTTCATTTTACATGTAATGGAGGCGCAAAAATATGTTTATCATGGAAGTTTGCTTGTTGATGTAGAGTTTTCAGAGGAAGAAATGAATGAGTTTCTTAACAAAACGAAATCTAGATTTGCTAAATTAACCAGAGCTTATGTTGAAAAAATCAATGAGGATATTTAATTAAATAAATTATGAATATAGAACAGGGCATTATATAAAAGGAGGTAAAAAAGCAATAAATCATGTCCACAAAGAAAAATGATCTCAAAATTCTTTTTGTAAATCCTTGTTTACGAAGAGGCGGATTTACTAAGTTATTACCTGTAGGATTAGGTTCGGTAATGACATATTTTAAAGAAAAAAATTATAATTTTACGCTACTAGATATTGATATCAATGAGTTTGATAATGAGTATGTTGAAAAATATCTTAAAAGATCAAATTTTGATTGTATCTTAATTGGTACATTAGTTACACATTACAAATGGATGAAATGGTTTGTTAATACTGCTAAAGGTAGCCAACCTAATACAAAAATTATTGTTGGGAATTCGGTAGCAAGCTCAATACCAGAATTATTTCTTAGTAAAACAAAAGCTGATGTTGCGATAATTGGAGAAGGTGAAATATCAGCTTACGAAACAGTTGAAGCATTCAGACTAGAAAAAGATCTTAAAACAGTGGAAGGCATAGTATTCAAAGACGCTGAGGGTAATATTGTTCTGAACGAACCAAGAAAAGTTGGTAACATAAACGACTTTCCAATAATTGAGTGGGATTTCTTTGATGTTGAAAGGTATCTAAACAAACCAGCTGTGAACACTGATAGAAATCCGGAAAAGATGCGTGTACTACCAATAATTACTGCGAGAGGATGTGCATTCAAATGTACATTTTGTCATTACGTTTTTTGGAATGATCCATATCGTAATCGAACACCAAAATCAATATTGACGGAAATCGAATTTTTGATTAACAAATACAATGTAAATTATATTGAATTTTGGGATGATCTTAGTTTTGCATCTGCTATACAAGTTGAAAAACTATGCGACGAAATTATTAAAAGTGGCCTAAAATTCAAATGGAATGCATCTGTACGTGTAGATTTGTTTTCACGTGCACGTTTAACAATAGAAGATTCAATTAGAGTTGCAAAGAAAATGAAAAAAGCAGGATGCTATCAGGTTGGATTTTCATTAGAATCAGGAAACCAAGAAATTTTAGAAATGATGAATAAGAAAATAGAGGCAGATTCATTCTATAATACAATTTACATTTTACGAGAAGCAGACATAATATGTGAAACAAGTGTTGTCTTTGGTTATCCTATTGAAACACGGGAAACAATTAAACAAACATTTGATCAATGTTTAAAAGCGGGAGTTTACCCAAGTATTGGTTTTCTATTACCACTCCCTGCAACTGGAATGTATGATTATGCAAAGGTAAATGGGTTCATTACTGATGAAGATAGATATTTGGAATCAATCACTGAAAGGCAAGACATATGCATAAACCTAACAAAAATGTCCGATAAAGACATAATGAATCAAATTAAGAAAGGTGCGGCACAACTTAACGAAATGCTAGAATTAGGATTAAACGAGGATACTTATATCAAGACAAAAGGATTTCAAAATTCTAAAGTAAAGAAGAGTTTGGTGAAACCACTTGATCCTAAAAAGATGAAAAGAATTGAAAATGATGTAACTTTTAATTATTCAGCGAATGAATTTAAATTTGAAGGACAAGAAAATCTCGCCTGTCGTTAACAACACCTTCCATAATTGATATGTCATTTTGAGCTATAACATGAAATCAAAAAAATATGCATTTAAAGAAATAAAAGATAAAAAAGACAAAAAAGATTTTTTAGAATTTTTAAAATATCAAACAACTGCAGAGTATGGAGGATATCAAATTTTTGATGGAAGAAGATCTCATTTATTACACGTTCCAGAAGAATTAACAGATTTCATATTTTTCTTAAAACAGCATGAAAAAAAACGAGGAAAAAAAATTAAAAGATTTTTAGAGATTGGATATAGCACAGGAAAAACAAATACTATACTTAACAAATTTTTTAAATTTGAACAAATAGTAGCTGTCGATAATTTTTCGGCTCATATTAGCACAGACGATTTATGGGCTAATCTAATGAGAAAGAAACTAGTTCTCATAACTGGTAATTCTAATAAACCGGATGTCATAAGTGTGGTAAAAAGATTCCAACCATTTGATTTGATATTGATTGATGGAAGTCATGAGTATAAAGATGCAAAAAATGATCTTCAAAAATATTCCAAAATGTTAGGACAAAAGGGAGTTTTAGCTGCACATGACATACATCAAAAAGATATGGGTGTAGAAAAAGCCTGGACAGAATTTAAATCTTCAGCTGATTACAGCTATAAGGAAATATTCCATCCAAAGTATTTTTTTAATTGCGGTATGGGAATAGCAATAAAAAAATAATTCAAAATGTATAGAGTAGAAAGTATATTATCTTAATAGCAATATCGTATTCTATGAAAATCACAGCATTTTTTTCCAGTAAAGAACATCCAATTGTTCCTCATCTATCTAGATGGAAGAAAGAGAATTCGACTTTACATGATATTGAATTAACAAATAATCTTAATGAGGTAAAGGATGGCGATATATTATTTCTTATAGCATGTGGAGAAATTGTTAAACAAAATGTGAGAAAAAGATTTGGGAACACACTATGTGTCCATGAGAGTAATTTACCGGAAGGTCGGGGATGGTCACCTGCAGTTTATTCTGTGTTAAATAATAAGAAAAAAATTTGGATGACATTATTTGAAGTTGAAGATGCAGTTGATTCTGGAGACATATGGGAAAAAATTTCTTTTGATGTACAAGAGCATGAATTAGCAAATGAAATAAATAATAAAATTTCAGTCAAGACTATAGAATTAATGGATTTTGCAATAAAAAATCATACTAAAATTAAACCAATTCCTCAAGATCCCAAAGATGCTACGTATCTGAAACGAAGAAATCCTGATGATAGCGAATTGGATGTAAATAAAACGATTGCAGAACAATTTAACTTAATGAGAATATGTGATGAGAAGAGATATCCCTGTTTTTTTAATTACAAAGGGCACAAGTATAAAGTAACACTCAAAAAATTTTAATTTATTTGTGTGTTTCCGATACACCCTCAGAACCAAAGTTTTTTCTATAATAATCTCCTACTCCAAATACTTTTTCTTCAAAAATTTCATCCTCTGGACCAACACCTAACAAAAATTTTTGATGAGATGATAGAGAGTTTTGTATTTTTTCATTAAGATAAATTCTTTGATTTAATAGTTGAGGTATGGAACGGCGTCTAATATCCATATACAAAACCCTTCTTCTTTTACCGAGAATATTATCTGTCCCGCTATGCCAGAGGTTTCCATCCATTAGAATCACACTTCCAGCTTTGACATCCGCACTAATTTCGTTAGGATGTGACGATTTATCTTTTTGATAATCATCTATCCAGCCAATTTTTTTATGTGTTTTTGGGACGAACCGCATAGAGCCATTATCTTTGTTAGCGTCATCCAAGAAAATAAAACATATTACATTTTGAGTTGGCTCATCAGAGCGTTTTTTTGGGAGCCAATCAATATGGAATTCTTGCCATCCTTGTCCTTTCAATGGTTCACGCATATCTAAGGCACCAATTTTCAAATCATCATCGAATATTCCGTGTAAAATTTTTAGAATTGAAAAATCAGTTAGTAATTTCAGAAACAGTTGATCTTTATTGAACAAGTTACCCAGTCTATTAGCACCATTGTTGAATTTTTTCATATATTTCATATATTCTTCTTTTCCTTCCCACCCACCTCTCCACGATTCTGTTTTGATTAGGTCATCAATGATTTCCTGAAATTTTTGTAAATTATCTAATACTAATTTGGGAGGAGGCAATTCACAATAACCATTTTCATTAAAACGTGAGATTAATTCATAATCAGATTTTTCTATTTCACATTGAGATTCTTTAAGTATACTAGAAACTGTAATCATTATTCTCAAATTAATGATTGATAAGATAAATTTTCCTAATGATAGATATTAAAATTAATGATTTTGTCTGTCTTTTAGTACTACACTTGTTCCAGAAGCTTTTGCAACAAGTAAAGGAGGTTCTAAAATTTTTGAGTTACTTTCATATTTTCCATTTTTTATTAATTCAATAATTTTATAAGCCTCAAAAATAATTTTCCTACTTGTATTTCCAATTTCTGTTACTTTACCTTTAATTAAAAGAAAATCTCCCGCAAATACTGGAGAAAGAAATTCAACAGAATCATAAGCCCGTAACAGACCTTCATCACCATCAATACGTATTGTTAGTTCAGTTGCAACATCTCCAAATAATTTCATTATATGTGCACCATCAACTAAATTTCCAGCATAATGAGCATCATTTTGACTCATTCTTACTCGTAATTCAGATTCAAAAATTTTTTCGGTCAACGTGATATTACATTTCTAGTATAATGAAAGGTTTTTGGTTTTATACTTATGGAAAAATAATTAGTTAGTTTTAATTACTATATACCATCGAGACAACAATATGAGATGGTTTCTTAATTCAAAAATACATAAAGCCACTGTAACTGAAGCTGATTTGGATTATGTAGGAAGTATAACTGTAGATGAAGAGTTATTAGAAAAAGTGGATTTGCTTCCTGGAGAAAAAGTACTTGTAGTAAGTAATACATCTGGGGCAAGATTAGAAACTTACGTAATTGTTGGAAAAAGAAATAGTGGAATAATTTGTATGAATGGAGCTGCGGCACACTTGATAAAAAAAGGAGAAGAGATTATTGTTATGGGGTTTAAATTGTCAGAAAAACCAATCAAGCCAAAAAATATTTTAGTTGATAAAAAAAATTGTTTTGTAAAATTTATGGATTAAATTGAAAATAATTATATGGTAAACAATGTTTTTAAAAATTGAAAGAATTTACCTAGTAATACAAAAATATTTTCCATTTTTACCTAATTCGCCAGCTTCCAAAATTGGATTAAGTGATGCTATAAATAAAAAAAGAAGTGAAGAAGCTAAAAATTTAATTGAAGATGAGGATATAAAAAAAACTTTTGAGTTTTACATTAAAAATCATAAAAATATTCAAGACAACCAAGGAATTTACAAAGTACTATTTCTTTTACAATGCATAAAGGAAACTGAAAATTTAGAGGGTAATATCATTGAATTAGGTTCATGGAAGGCAGGAAATGCAATTTTGATGGCAAAATTTTTAAAACAAATTAAGTCAAAAAAAAAAATTTTTGCATGTGATACTTTTGAGGGAATTCCAAAAAATGATGAATTTGTGAATAATTCACTAGGCCAAGGACTGTTTTCAGATGCAAATATTGAAGAAATTTCTAGTAAGATAAAAGCGTATGAATTAGATGATTCAATTTGTTTAGTTAAGGGATCATTTGAAAACACATTAAAAAATTTAAGTGATGAAAAATTCTCATTAGTGTTTCTTGATTGTAATATCTATGATTCTGCAAAATTTGCTATTAATTTTGCATACCCAAGATTAAGACCTGACGGAATTTTCATATCACATTGTTACGGAGCAAAGAAAGATTCTAACTCATTTTGGGGAGAAACTGTTGCAGTAGATGAATATCTTTCTTCAAAGCTAGAACACATAATCATTGATTCATTACCATTTTTTCAAAAAGGAAATAAAATCTCAAAAATAAAAAATAAACAACTTAAAGATAGATTTAGTACTTATCAAAAACCATAAAAATGATATTATATATGAGCCATCAGAGAATTTAGATAATTGAACTATTGCAAAGGGTGCCTATATCCGGATACCCTGGTGAAGTTATAAAACTAAAGTATGATAATGACTAACGAGAATTCTTATTTCCAGATAAGAATGAAAGCAACGCATCGCTTGCATTACCCTGATTAGATAAATAACTCAATGCAGAATTACTTCCGATTTCAGTAATTTCTGAATATCTTTTCTTATCATTTAAAATTTTCTTGATTGAATTTTCTAAATTATCTAAAGTTGATATTATACAAGAATTATCCGTAAATAATTTCGGCGAGCCGTAATTATTATTCTTAACAGGAACAGAAATTACCGGTTTTTTGAGTAGATATGAATCTAAGATTACAGAAGAAAAATCAATATTAATCATCAACGCACACTTTTTTATCAATTTAGAAATACATCCAGTTTTTATTACCTCAATTTTTGGATCAATTTTTTTTACTAATTCAGTGGGATCAAATTCATCAGGTGATGGATGAATTTTAATAACCAATTTATGATTCATTGATGTTACAATTTGTGCAATTTTTTCGATCGTATCTATATTTTTTTGTATAGTTTCTACAGTTAAATCAAAAACATGTTCTTTTGTTGGTCCAGATGTTGTTAATAGTATGTAGTTTTTTTCAGAATCCTTATCACTTGTTAAATTATCAAAAATCGGACTACCAATTTTTATTATTTTTTCAGAGTTAAACTCCATATTTTTTCTATATTGAAAATCTACATCGCCCCATACCAATTGATAATCAGAATTAATACCTAAAACACCCTGATACTTATTCATAGTTGTAGCCTCTGTGGTATCAAAAATTAATCCATGTTGCATCAAATAGATTGGAATGTTCCTAATTTTTGCTAGCTGTATGAGTATTTGTTCATTAGGACCTATTTCGTTTTGTAATATAATTCCAGCAAACGAATATTTCTCCAGTAATTCTTTTGCCAGATCAATTTCATAGTAATTTTCAAAAAAACGCTTTGTAAGAAGAGTGAAAAAAATTTGCTTGAAAGCAACCCAAAATGAAATGTTATTAATTGTGAAAAATTCTGTTAATATGTTATCATGAATTTTCAAATTATTAACAAATTTTTCAGATAATACTTCTCGATCATTGGAAGTTGATTTTATTGTTGATCTTAAGGTGTTTTCATTTTCTAATATCGCTTTAGAATTTTTGAAAATAGATAGTGATTCTTTATTCCAGATTAATGGTTGTCGTCTATTGTATGTAATATGATTATCTTCAAAATCTGGCATTTTCTGAAATAGAGCTGAAAATTTTAATGTATTTAGTTCAGAAAATAGGAATGATTTGGAATTATAATTCAATTCAGGTTTTATTAGCGAATTAGAAAATTTTTCTGTGAATGATTTTAAGGAATTTAGTTTTTTAGTTCCAACTTTAAATTTAAGATTGAATTTTTTGAATCCAAATTCTAAGTTAGTATTTAGTGAGTCAAGTGGTAACGTGTCAATATTTTTTTTTGATTTTATTTTAATGAACTTTTTCGAAAATATCTGTATTATATTTAATATATCATCAGAGCAGATAAACGTGTGATTTTGATATTTTTGAGAGATTTTGTAAACAGTGTAGAATTTTTTTAAAAAATTTACTAAAATGTTGATTAGTTCGCCTTGAATTAATGAACCAACATTAACATCCTTATATTTTAGAATTTGAGAAAATTGTTCTTCTTCATACCAATCTGATAATTCATACGCAGTTTTTTGGATTAAAGTCATATCTTTCTTTGTCAAAAAGTCATCAGAGATAATATGAGAGATTTTATTCCTTTTTAGTAAATCAAATGATAAAAAATCCATAGATATGACTGTAGTATTTTGTGCTTTTTGGATCTCTCTGATTTTATTAAGATCGAATGACGAGTCAAAGAAAATTAGTGTTTTTTCTAGATTATTTTTTCCATTTATTCCAGTCATAGTCTTCAAATGTTGTATTCACCATTTCATTATCATCAGGTTTCCATGAAATATCAGCTAAAGCCAAAATTCTTGACGTATCATCTGCTAGATTAATGTGCGCTGATGCAATATTTTTAGGCACAAAAACCATTATTCCATTTTCTTCACTAGATTCAATTTCAATATAATTTCCATTCAAATCTTTTAAAATAAAAACTACTTTTCCATAAATACATGAAAAATAGCTATTTCTTTTTGTATGCAAATGTGGTCCTTTAGTTTCACCAACATTAACTGAACTAACATAAATCATTTTTAGTGGATTTTTAATTATATTATCATAATCTCTCCAGATAACACTGAGTGAACCATTAACATGTTCATCAACAATATCTCTAGTCTCATGCTTCTCTAATTTTATCATGAAATCCTGTTTGTCCAACAGTTTAATCTGAGATAATTTATGGATAAAAGTTTGGATTAATTGTATCGTGTATGGAAAAAATCTAAAGACTTTGGATAAATATTGTTTTAATTACTTCAAATTAGATGATTAATCGCATAATACAAACTATAATTTATCACTAAAGCATAAATCGTATCTAAAACATCTATTGATATGGAATTAAAGGCAGTTACCCTTGAGGACGCTGAATTCTTATACGAATTATTAAAACAAAGAGAGGGTAGAGTGAATATATCACACTATTCTATTCCTACCTTGGCGGAGCATCGTGATTACATCAAAAATAATTCATACAAATCATGGGATATCATCTGGGTTGAAAATAACAGAGTTGGTAACATCTATCTTACACAAAGAGATGAAATAGGAGTATTCATTGATAATAAATCTCAAGGTAGGGGTTACGGAAGTCAAGCATTAAAACAATTTATGGAAAAAAATGGGAACAAAAGATACTTGGCTAATATCAATCCAACAAACTACAAATCAATTCAGTTTTTTGGGAAACACGGGTTTACCCATATTCAAAATACTTATCACAAAAAAATAAATTGATTTAAAAAATGAAAATTGGTATAATAGTCCAAACTAGAATGGGTTCGACACGTTTACCTGGAAAGGTGCTGATGAAAGCGGATGAAAGAGATACTATGTTAGATTATTCAATAAATCAACTAAAACATTGTAAAAACTCGGATGAATTAATCATTGCAACTACAAATCTAGAACGTGACGATGCTGTTGAACAACATTGTAAAAATCTTCATGTAGATGTTTTTCGAGGAGATGAAAAAGATGTTCTAAGTAGGCATTATTTATGTGCAAAACAGCATTCTCTAACTCATATCATAAGAATTCCATCAGATAAACCGTTAATTGATCCACATATTGTCGATATGATAATTAAATTTTTTATTTCTAATGAATTTGATTATGTGGCAAATTTTGGAGTAACTGAAAAAGATGGAGTTCTAAAATTACGTTCTACTTACCCATCTGGTACTGAAGTTGAAATGTTTTCATTTGAGGCATTGGAATATGCTTGGAAAAATGCTAAAACTGATGATGAACGTGAACATGTGACTCCATATATTTACTTAAATCTAGACAAATTTAAAATTAAAATTCTTGATCAAACAAAAAATCTTTCTCATTTAAGGTGGTCTCTTGATTATGAAAATGATGTTATTTTAATCCGTGAATTAATAAAAAAAATTCATGATAGACCGATCTTGATGGGAAATATAATAGATTTATTAGAAAAAAATCCTGAACTGATTACAATTAATCAATTAAATGAATGAACACCAAGAATTATTTATACGATTTTTTACTTTGAAATATGACATTAAGAACTGTTGAGTGGAAAGATAATTCCGTGATAATGATTGACCAAACAAAACTACCAAACAGTTTGGAATATGTTACTTATACTGATTACAACCAAATTGCTGATGCAATCCGCACACTAGTGGTTAGGGGCGCTCCCGCAATTGGTGTCTCTGGTGCATTTGGTCTTGCTCTAGCTGCATTACAAAGTAATGCAACCGAAAAAGATGAATTAATTGTGTATATGGAAAATGCAAAAAAAGTATTATTTGAAACTAGACCCACTGCAATAAACCTTGCATGGGGATTAGACAAAATCATGCATGTTGCTGAACAATCAACTACAGTTGATGAAATTAGAACTAATGTTGTTGAAACTGCAAAAAAAATGGCAGAAGATGATATACAAATCAATATGGCAATGGGAAAAAATGGTTCTGAATTATTTAATGATAATGATACTATTATGACACATTGTAATGCTGGTGCATTGGCAACTGTTGGTTATGGTACTGCATTGGGAGTAATTCGTGCAACAAAAGATAGTGGGAAAAATATCAAAGTAATAGCTACAGAAACAAGACCGGTTCAACAAGGTTCACGACTTACTGCATTCGAGTTAAAGCATGATGAAATTGATGTTAGCTTAATTCCTGATACTGCGGTTGGTTATACAATGGCAAATGGTTTAGTAAACAAAATCGTTGTTGGTGCAGACAGAATACTCAGAACAGGTCATGTGTATAATAAAATTGGAACATATCAAATTGCAACTATGGCAAAACAACATAATATTCCATTCTACGTTGCAGCCCCTCTTTCCACATTTGATATGAAAAGTAATCCTCAAGATGTAATAATTGAGCAAAGAAAAGCTTCTGAAGTTACTGGAATTGGAGATAAAAAAACTGCACCTGATGGCATCAATGTGATCAATCCCGCGTTTGATATGACTCCCCCTGAATTGGTTGCTGGTATTATTACAGAGCAAGGGGTTGCAGAACCACCCTTTGAGGAATCTATAAAAAAATTATTTCAAGCTAATTAATAGAAAGTTTTTATTCATTCTAATTTTTCTCATTTCATGAGCACTATTAATGTTGAACAAATTCGTGATTCATTGAAAAAATGTATGGATCCTGAAGTACCTCTTAGTATAGTTGACATGGGCTTGATCTACGGAATCGATATTACTGAAAATAATGATGTTAATATTAAAATGACAATGACTACTCAAGGATGTCCATTACATGATACTATGGTTGACGATGTTACTAGATATGCAAAAAAAGTTCCTGGCGTAAATAACGTTCAAGTTGACATAGTTTGGGATCCTCCATGGACTATGGATAAGATGTCTGATGAGGCTAAAGCAAAAATGAAGAATTTTGGTAACCAATCTACACCTGCACCAATCAACTATGAAACTGCATTACCACAAGGAGTAGGTAAAATGGTAAAACAAGAAGACGGTTCTGTCATGCTAGCTAACGAGCATGACCAAGGATTTATGGTAAACCAAGCAATTATTGACTTTTGGAGATCATGTAATGGAAATAGAAAAGTTACAGAATTAGTAGAGCTTTTTGCACAACAGACAGGATTACAACGTTCCCAAGTAGAAAAAGAGGTAATGCAGCTTTTGAAACAACTTCATGAAGGTGGTTTGTTAGTCATTCCAAATCAAAACGAATCTCCAAATGTAGAATTTAAAAAATCCAACTAGATTTCATTAATTTCTAAAATAGTAGCTTGAACAGAATCCATTCTTATGATGGCTTTCTTGTCTTTCC
>Ga0066366_10000017_pt1 | contig 32797 bp, 28 predicted proteins | sample Knorr_S7_td_250__FD_77334 | JGI IMG/M metagenome (GOLD analysis project Ga0066366, IMG submission 77334) | Marine microbial communities from Southern Atlantic Ocean transect - Knorr_S7_td_250_ad_252m_LV_B | ecosystem: Environmental > Aquatic > Marine > Oceanic | place: Atlantic Ocean...
CTAGTACATATAGTAAATAAAGAAAAAGTTATAATTAAAAAAATTATTAAAAATTAGATTTTTTGTAAAAATTGTTTTGTTAAAGTTAAATCTTCAACATGATAAGTTTTCATACCAATTACTTTAGATATCTCTAAATTTTCCTTCATATCATCAAAAAACAAAATTTCTTTTCCAGAATAAGAAGATTCATCTATTACTTTTTGATAAATTTCTAATTCTGGTTTTCTAGATCTAATTTCATAAGAATAAAAAACCTTATCGAATAATTGTTTTAAATTTTTACCATATATATCAACTACCAACTTATCATAATATACTTTATGAATAAAATTCGTATTACTTAAAATCATAATTTTATACCGATTCTTTAAAGAAAGAACTACATCTAATAAATCCTGATTAATCTTAACAATTACATAATTCCAGATATGATCTATCTTATCATTAGATAGATCCAAATTTGCAAATTTTCTAATACCATCTCTAAACTTATCATCGTTTATATTTCCTTTCTCATATTCAAAAAAAAAATTTAACAATGATGATTCTTCTTTATAATACTTATAATCTAATGCATTTAAATCTTCAGAAGATTTCTTAGACATAGATTTTAAAGCATTTATAGTTATAGAAGGATCTATATCTATTATTACACCACCCAAATCAAATAAAAGAACCTTAATATCTTTCATTTATTTTAATTGAAAAACACGTATGTAATCAACATACATTTTTTGAGGAAATTGAGTCTCATTGTTAGGAGAACCTGGCCAATTACCCCCTACTGCAATATTTAAAATAAAGAAAAAAGGTTTATGAAAAGGTTCATTTACACTACCAGCATTTATGTCAATTTTATGAAAGCTAATGCCATTAATTTTTGTTTCCATAAATTCTTCAGTCCAAATTAATTCATAAATATTATAATCACTGGAAAGAGGATTATCCATCTTTTTTGAATTACCGTACATCGCATGGTTTCCATCAGTATGTTTCCAATGATTTGTTGAATGTACAGTTTTATTATTATCGTGTGTTAATGGATTTGCACCAACCATCTCTAAAATATCAAATTCACCACAAGCGGGCCAACCAACTTCAGAAAAATTAGCACCTAATGACCAAAAAGCAGGCCAAATACCCTGTCCCCAAGGAAGTTTAATTCTAGCCTCAACTTTAGTACGTGGTCCAAACTCAAACTTACCCTGTGTTGTAATTCTAGATGATGTTATACTACCATCTCTTTTACCTAAATTATCAGACTCTTTTTTAGCATATATAATTAAATCCCCATCACCCATTTCAGTATTTTTATTTGTATATTCTTGCCATTCATCATTTCCCCATCCATTATTTCCATATCCTAACTCATAATTCCAATTACTTACACTTAAAGCATCTCCATTAAATTCATCATGCCATAAACAATTTGGACATAAATCATCAGAAAGATCATCTCCAAAAGAAAAACCATCCAAATTATCATCTTTACAGGCTAATAATAAAACAACAGAAAGCAATAACTTTTTCATATTTAAATACTTTATTATATATATGAATAATTGATAAAACTAATTATTTTTGAGCGAATTATTGAATAATAGATATTATCAATTTTTTATTCTCAAAATAATTTGAGAGGGCCCATAGCTCAGTTGGTTAGAGCACCCGGCTCATAACCGGTAGGTCCCAGGTTCAAGTCCTGGTGGGCCCACGACAAACCCTATTTCTAGCAAATAGAGATAATCAATAGTATCACTTAAGTATATGAAAAAGATAAAAAATCCCAATTTATTAAAAAATCAATTTTTTATTAATAATAAGTGGGTCAATTCTTTTTCTAATAAAAAATTTCCTGTTTATAATCCTTTAGATCAATCATTAATAGATCAAATTTCAGATTGTGGCGAACAAGAAACTAAAGATGCTATCCAAGCTGCCAATGACGCTTTTGTATTATGGAAATCACATACTGCTAATGAAAGATCAAATATTATTAAAAAATGGCATGATTTAATTCTTGAAAATAAGCAAGATCTTGCTTCAATTATAACCTTGGAACAAGGCAAGACTTTAAAAGAATCTCTTGGTGAAATTTTATATGGAGCCTCTTTTGTAGATTGGTTTGCTGAAGAAGGGAAAAGAATATATGGGGATACTATTCCTTCTCATGATTCAGATAAAAGAATCATAGTTTTAAAACAACCTATTGGTGTAGTTGCAGCTATTACTCCTTGGAATTTTCCTAATGCAATGATAACTCGCAAAGTGGCTCCAGCATTAGCTGCGGGTTGTACTGTTGTAATAAAACCGGCTGAAGATACCCCTCTTTCAGCATTGGCACTTGCTGAACTTAGTAAGGAGGCGGGATTTCCACCTGGTGTTTTTAATGTAATTACTACCAGTGATCCTGATAAAGTAGGAAAAATTTTAACTACATCACCTCAGGTAAAAAAAGTATCTTTTACTGGATCTTCTGAGGTGGGAAAGATTTTAATGAAACAGTCTGCTTCTACCGTAAAAAAACTCTCTATGGAGCTAGGAGGAAATGCTCCCTTTATAGTTTTTGATGATGCTGATATTGATTTGGCAGTTGAAGGAGCAATAATATCTAAATATAGAAACTCAGGTCAGACTTGTGTTTGTGCTAATAGAATTTATATCCAATCAGGAATTTACGATTTATTTGTTGAAAAATTCATTGAAGCTGTTCGTGAACAAAAAACAGGATCAGGATTTGATGAAAATGTTTCAATTGGTCCTTTAATTAATAAACAAGCACTTATTAAAGTAAAAAAACTATTAAAAGATGCGCAGAATAAAGGAGCTAAGATATTATTGGGAGGTAAAGAACATAAAAAAGGAAACAATTTTTTTGAACCTACCGTGGTCACTAATATTTCTAATGATATGTTAATTAGTTCAGAAGAAATTTTTGGTCCTATTGCTCCAATCTATTTATTTGAGGAAGAAGAAGAAGTTATTGAACTTGCAAACGATACTTCTGCAGGACTCGCTGCCTATTTTTATGGAAAAGATAATAGTCAAATTTGGAGAATTGCAGAAGCTTTAGAATATGGTATGGTGGGAATAAATACTGGATTTATTTCAACTAATTTGGCTCCTTTTGGAGGTGTAAAAGAAAGTGGATTTGGAAGGGAAGGATCAAAATATGGTATAGAAGAATATCTAGTTTTAAAATATGTATGTATGCAAGTTTAAATGGTTTTAATTCAACACTTATGTTATAAATATTATTTGGGTAAATCAGAATTTATTTTTTACCTGTGCTTGATGTTTCCTATTATATTAATTTCTCAGCCTAGTTTAGAAACCTTAACAAAAAACATTCATTATAGGCAAATAGGTCCTTCACGCCAAGGAGGTCGTGTCGTATCTATTGCTGTATCTCAACAAAACCCTTTTACATTTTATATGGCTGGTGGTCCTGGTGGTGTATGGAAAACTGAAAATAATGGTAACACTTTTTATCCAATCTTTGATAATGAAAATATCTCTTCTATAGGTGATATTACCTTGGCTCCCTCCAATGATAATATTTTATGGGTAGGTACAGGTGAAGCTAACCTTAGAAATAGTACCTATTATGGAAATGGAGTATATAAATCTTTAGATGCAGGTAAAACTTGGCAACATATGGGCTTAAATGAATCCCATCATATAGGTAGAGTACTTATCCATCCTAAATATCCAGATATTGTCTATGTAGCCGCTCAAGGACATTACTATTCTGAAAATCCAAAAAGAGGTATTTATAAACCGATAAATGGAGGAAAAACATGGAAAAAGTCACTTGAAATAGAAATAAATGATCGACATATTGGAGCTACAGAAATAAAAATGGACAATAACAATCCAAATATATTATATGCTGTAACCTATGATAGGTTACGAACTCCTTGGATGTTTAAAAATAATGGAGAAGGTAGCTCTATATATAAATCGTCTGATGGTGGAGAATCTTGGAAAAAATTGACTAATGGGTTACCTAGTGGAAAATTAGGTAAAATTGGAATTGATATCTATAATAAAAATCCTAATATACTTTATGCAAATATAGATAACGCAAACCCTAACCCTAATAACAATCGACCAGTTCTGCATGAAATATACCGAAGTGACGATGCTGGTGAATCTTGGTATAAAGTAAGTGCTGATGGAGAAAGTATTGGTAATCGTTCTAATTATTATGGGCAAATTATAATAGACCCTAATGATCACCTACATATTTATGTCTTAAGTCCAATTGTTCATGAATCATTCGATGGAGGTAAAACTTGGGGACAATATATTCGCTATGGAGGAGATAATCATGTACTTTGGATAAACCCTAATGATTCTAGGCATATGATGATGGGTTATGATTATGGTATGGCAATTACTCATGATCAAGGAAAAAATTGGTATCATCCAGATGAAATACCTATGGGACAATTTTATGCAATAGGGGTAGATATGGATTACCCATATAATGTTTATGGAGGTACGCAAGATTTTGGTTCTTGGAAAGGTCCAAGTACAAAAAAAGGACGTTTTCCTATACGATTTGAAGATTGGGAACATATAAATGGTGGTGATGGTTTTTATAACTTAGTAGATCCAGATGATAGTAGATGGCTGTATTCAAGTTCTCAATTTGGACATATTACTCGTATTGATCAAAAAACAGGATCTAGAAAAACAATAGTTGACGATAGAAACGATGATTTTCGTTTTAATTGGAATACTCCATTATTAATTTCACCTCATAATTCTAAAACATTATATGTAGGAGCGCAACTAGTATTACGTTCTATTAATCAAGGAGAAAGCTGGGAAAATATAAGCCCCGACTTAGCTGGTTTTGATATAGATAAAAAAGGTTTTGGCCCTTTTATATATGGTACACTTACAACTTTAGATGAATCCCCAATAGAAGAAGGCGTCATATGGACAGGTTCAGATAATGGAAACGTTCATATAACTCGAGATGGAGGAAAAATTTGGACCAAATTAAATAGCAACATTGTAGGAAATCCTGGTTATTGGGTTAGCCGAATAACTGCATCAAATCATATACCTGGCACTGCTTATGTGACTTATTCAGGATTACGAAGAGATGATTTTAGACCTTTTATTTTTAAAACAGAAGATTTTGGTAAAACCTGGGTTTCTCTCGTTTCAAACTTACCAAATGAATCTATAAATGTGATTAAAGAAGATTATAAGAATCCTAATCTCTTATTTTTAGGTACAGATAAAGCGGTCTATACAAGTTTAAATAATGGTAATAGTTGGATAAAACTTAAAAATAATATGCCGACAATTCCTATACATGATTTAGTTATTCATCCTAGAGAAAATGATTTAGTAGTAGGAACACATGGCCGCAGTATTTACATAGCAGATATTTCCCCTCTTCAAGAATTAACAGATGAAATTTTAGAAAAAGATGTTTATCTATTTGATATTGAGCCTAAAATACAATGGAGAATGGTTAGTCAGCCTGCTGTAAGTGCTCAAAATTTTGTGGGTGAAAATGAACCAGCTGGTATTACAATTAATTATTATTTAAAGGAAAAGGTAGTTGTAAATAAAATAAAACTAACCATATATGACGGAGAAGAAGTAATAGATGAACTTTTAGGTACAAATAAGATAGGTATAAATAGTATACAGTGGGGAATGACAAAACGTAAATATAGAACTTCTGAAGAAAAGATTGAATGGGAAAAAGAGCAAAAACTTATTAAAGAAGAGCCAGAGTTTTTCGATTATTATGATGCTGTAGAAATATTTCCTTTACCCAATGAAGAAGTAGATAAATATGGACGTTCTTTACGAACTCGTGTACATCCTTTACCAGGCAATACCCATCAAGATTATAAATATTATAAAGTACCACCTGGTGATTATAAAATCGTACTTACAATAGACGAAATAAGTCAAAGTAAAAATATTTCTATTCTAAAAGACCAATGGTACAAATAGATAAACAATGAGTAAAATATACCAAACTATTATTTTTGGCTTAGCTATTTCTATTATTACACTTTCATGCAATAAAGATGATAATGAAAATTTATCTCAAGAAAATAATACTACTCTACCAAATAGCATTATTTTTAAAAATATTCCTTCTGGAACATTTTTGATGGGAGGAACAACTATTCATAATGATGCACCAATAGTTAGCGTTACTTTATCTGCTTTTCAAATTTCTCAAAAAGAAATTACTAATAATGAATACATTGATTTTTTAAACTCTGCTTATTCAAATAATTGGTTAACTGTTTCTGCTAAACAAGTAAATGATCCATGTGGGTCATACACTGAAAATATGGTTATTGGTAAAGGAAATGCACCAAATGCAGGAGAAGTCTTCTTACAATTAGGAGAATCAGGAGGATGTACTAGTAATGGAGAAGAAGAACATATAAATAATAAAAGTTGGATATCATTCAACACTTCAAATAACACTTTTGAACTATTAGATGCATCAAAAGCAGATTGGCCCGTTAATTGGATTAAATGGTATGGTGCTTATGCTTTTGTTCAATATTATAATGTTAGTCTTCCAACAGAAGCACAATGGGAATATTCTGCTAGAGGTGGACAACAATTAAAATACCCTACAGATGATGGAACACTTTCTTTAAGTAAAGCAAATTACAATGGAGAAACGCCTGGTATTTATAATCCAGATGGACATTCTTTTGCTGTAGGATCTTATAATCCAAATCCATATGGATTATTTGATATGGGGGGAAATGTGTGGGAATGGTGTCAAGATTATTATAGCAATTCTTTTTATTCAGATAATGTTATAGACACAATGAATACAATCGCTGGAATTAACTCAAAAAGAGTAAGAAGAGGAGGATCTTGGAATTATCATTCTGCTACATTATTAACATATGCTCGAGCGTCTGACTTTGAAAATAGAGGAAATAATCATTTTGGATTTAGAATTGTTAAAAATTAATTGTAAAAAATATATAAACTATTTATATCCTTTCATAATTATCCACAGTCAAATCGCTTTTGACTTCACCAGTATGTTTAGTATTACTGGGTTCAAACAATAATAACCAAACTTCTTCTTCAGCTATTGGTTTATGTTCAATTCCTTTTGGAACAACTAACATTTCACCTTCATTCAATTCAATAATTTTATTAGAAAATTTAACCTTTAAAGTTCCTTTAACTATAAAAAATAGTTCATCTTCATTTTTATGATTATGCCAAACAAATTCTCCTTTAACTTTAGCAAGTTTAATATCTTGTCCATTTAATTCAGCTATTATTTTGGGACTCCAATGATCTTTAAATAAATCAAATTTATCACCAATATTTATTTTTCTGATTTTCATTAATTTAGATTTTAAAGAAAAATTTAAGAATCTAATATAAATCTATCAAAACTAGAAAGAAAGAATTTGGAGAAGTAAGAATAAAATTTATCTTTGACCATGAAAAAATTTAGACCACATTGTTTTCTATTTTTAGACATTGATAATACCTATATATTTTAACTTTATTTTTCTATTACAAATTAACTATGATAAATAGTCATAATCCTCAAAAATTTACAGGTCATACCCAATTAAAAACATCTCCATTCTTTGAAAGAACAAGTAAACTAAACCAATCTCAAGAATGGCGACGTTGGGGCGGGTATCTGGCAGCTACACAATATGATTTACATCATGATAACGAATACTTTGCTATTAGAACAAAAGCTGCACTTTTAGATGTATCCCCATTATATAAATATAGTATAAAAGGTCCTGATGCTCAATTATTTATAGATAAAGTGGTAACAAGAAATATTAATATTTGTGAAATAGGTCAAGTTATGTATACTCCATGGTGTGATGAAAAAGGAAAAGTTATAGATGACGGCACAGTTCAACATCTTAATGAAAATAATTTTCGACTTACAAGTGCAGAACCTAATTTAACATGGCTTTTAGATAATTCAAGTGGAATGAATGTTAATATTAAAGATGATTCGAACAACATAGCAGCATTAGCTCTTCAAGGTCCAAACTCAAGAGATATACTTAATTGTATTTCATCAAAATCTCTTAACAATTTAAAATTTTTTCGTCTTATAGATACTAAACTTAATGGAATCCCAGTAACTATTTCTAGAACTGGATACACAGGTGATTTAGGTTATGAAATTTGGATAGATCCATCAAAATCAATAGAAATATGGGATATGCTTATGAAATCTGGAAAATCTTACGGAATAACACCTGTTGGACTTAATGCACTTGATATATCTCGTATTGAAGCTTCTTTAATACTTTTAGATGTTGATTATATTTCATCAAAGCATGCTCTGATTGAGAATCGCAAATCATCTCCCTATGAATTGGGATTGGATTGGACAGTAAAAATGAAAGGAAATGATTTTATTGGGAAAAAAGCTCTAGAATTAGAAAAAAAATCACCAAGCAATTGGAAATTTAGAGGAATTGAAATTCAATGGGAATCTCTAGAAAAAGAATATAAAAAAGTAGGACTTCCTCCTGGACTTCCTGGTATGGCATGGCGTACAAGTACCCCTCTATACTTTAAAAATAAACAAGTGGGTTATGCTACAAGTGGATGCTGGTCGCCAATTCTTAAATGCTACATTGCATTAGCCCATATACATGTAGATTATGCTGATATCAATTCTTGTTTAGATTTTGAAATAAAAGTCGAACATTTTCGTAAGCTAACTCCTGCAATTGTTGTTGAAACTCCATTTTATAATCCAAAAAGAAAAATATCATGTCCAAATTAAGTAAATACGATGCTATAATAATAGGTGGTGGACATAATGGTCTCACTGCTGCTGCATATCTAGCAAGAGCAGGAAAAAAAGTCTTAGTTTTAGAACGTCGTTATGTTTTAGGTGGAGCAGCTGTAACAGAAGAAATATTTCCTGGTTTTAAATTTTCAGTTTGTTCATATGTTATAAGTCTTTTAAAATCCAATGTCATAAGAGAACTAATGCTTCCACGATTTGGTCTTGGAATTCTTCCACTCGAAAGCACATTTACACCTCTAGATAATGATTATTTATTTAGAACTTCTGATGGAGACCAAACGTATAAAGAAATTTATCGCCATTCTCCTAAAGATGCTGAAACTTATAAACGTTTTGGTCCTCTTATGGGACAAATTGGTATGGCAGTAAGACCAATATTAGAAACTATCGCTCCAAACCCACTAAATCCTAGCATTTCTGATTTAATGGCTCTAAAAAAACTTCTTAATCATGTAAAAGGATTAAGCAATGAACATTTTGAATACCTATGTAAACTTATGACTATGAGTTCAGCTGATTTTTTAGATGAATGGTTTGAATTTGAACCTTTAAAAGCAACAATGGCTGCAAGTGGTATTATTGGAACATTTATGGGTCCACGTTCACCTGGATCAGCATACGTTATGTTGCATCACTATATGGGTGATATTGATGGTGCATTTAGAGCATGGGGTTTTCAGAAAGGTGGTACAGGAGAACTAAGTATGACTATTGCACGCTCTGCACAACATTTTGGTGCAGATATCATAACAGAAGCACCTGTAAATAAAGTTATAACAAAAAATGGCAAAGCAATAGGTGTAGCTTTAGAGAATGGTGATGAATACAAATCAAATATTGTTATTTCTGGACTAGATCCTAAGCTTACATTTCTAAAACTTGTTGATGAAAAAGAATTACCATCTGATTTTGTTCAAGATATTAAAAATTTTAGAATTCGTGGATCTTCTGGAAAAGTAAACCTCGCCTTAGATGGACTTCCAAATTTTACATCTCTTCCAGGAGATGGACCTCATCTTCGAGGAGCTATTTCAATAAGTCCTAATTATAATCATCTAGAAAAAGCGTATGACGATGCTAAATATGGAAACTTTTCTAAAGAACCCTATATGGATATTATCCTACCATCAGTTTTAGATCCAGATATGGCACCCCCTGGAAAACATGTTATGTCATGTTTTGTTCAATATGCACCTTATGATATCAAAGGTGGATGGAATGATTCAAAAAGAGAGGCTTTTGGGGATGCTGTAATTAATACTCTCGCTCGTTATGCTCCAAACATCAAAGATATAATTTTGCACAGACAAGTTCTAACACCAAAAGATTTAGAAACCACATTTGGTTTAACAGAAGGAAATATATTTCATGGAGAGCTCACACTTCAACAATTATTCTCTCTAAGACCAGCTGTTAAATGGGCTGATTACACAACACCTATAAAAAATTATTTTCAATGTGGGTCTGGTACTCATCCTGGTGGCGGGATTACCGGTTCTCCAGGAGAAATGGCAGCTAAAAAAATATTAAAAATATGGTGACAAAAGAATACGATATTATTATAGTGGGTGGTGGTATTAATAGCCTTACTGCAGCTGCTCTTTTAGCAAAAAAAAATAAATCTATTCTTTTATTAGAATCTAGAGATGAATTAGGTGGAATGGCTACATTAGAAGAATTTTCTCCAGGTTTTAAATGTAATATGGTATACGATTACATACGCTGGATTGATCCTAGACTTTTAAAAAAATTAAATCTCTACAAATATGGTTTAGAATTCCAAAAAGTTAGTTCACTTAGAATTGCATTAGATGAAAATAAAAAACACATAATATTTCAAAATAATCCTAGTAAAACAGCAGAATCTATTACCACCCATTCTTCAAAAGATGCTGATAAATGGATTGAATTCACCCAATACATTAATAAAATATGCAAATTTCTAGAACCTTTATATACTATAACACCCCCTATTATTTCAAAAATGGGTATTAAAGATGCTCTTTCAATGAGTAATATGTTAAATCCAATTTGGAAACATGGAAGAAGGGGATTGATAGATATTATTAGAACAATTCCAATGATGATGCCAGAACTATTAGATGAATGGTTTGAATCTAAATTGCTTCGTGGATCACTAGCTGCAAGTGGAATAACAAATATCACTCAAGGACCTTTCTCAGCAGCAACAGTTTTAAATTTTATTCATCATCATGTCCATGCTAATGGTAAAATTCATAATGCTCATTTTATCAAAGGTGGAACACATCAATTTGCTAAAATACTATCTAATATATTGAAAGAATATGGGGTAACCATACAAACAAATACTACAGTGAAATCAATTAACTGTAAAGATGATATCTGTTCTGGTATAACTACTTCAAATGATCAAACCTACAATGGAAAAATAATTTTATCAGGATTAGATCCAACTAATACCTTTTTTAAATTAGTTGGAAGAAAAAATATATCTCCAACTTTTAAAACACAATTAAATAACATAAAATATCGTGGAAGTACTGCTAGATTACATTTTGCATTGAAAAAATGCCCTAATATTCCTGGAATTTCAATTGATCAACATGATACCATCTTTTCAATCAATCCCTCTGAAGAATATTTAGAACATTCATATGATGATATTAAATATGGACGTATTTCCAAGAACCCATATATTGAATTTAGTATTCCTTCTCTAATACATCCAAATTATGCTCCAAATGGAAAACATGTACTTTCTTGCACAATTCAATATATTCCTTATAATCTAAAAAATCAAAATTGGAATGATAAATTAAAAAATGAGATAATTAATAATGTTACAAACATTATTGAAAAATATATTCCTAATTTTTCAGATTTAATTATAAATTCAAAAATAACTACCCCTAAAGATTTAGAAAAATCATTAGGTCTAACTGAAGGAAATCTTAATCAGGGTGAAATGACATTAGATCAGTTTTTCTTTATGCGACCTACTATTTCTACTTCTCAATACAAAACCCCTTTTAATAATCTTTATCTTTGTGGTTGTTGTACTCATCCTGGAGGTGGACTACATGGAAGTAACGCTGTAAATGCAATCCGTGAAATAATAAAATAAAATTTTATTTTAAGAAATTTAACTACCTAATGTCAACTCTAAATGATTTAAATACCAATTCTTAAGTTTTTCTAACCCTACTTCCATTTGTGATAAAGGTCCAGGAATGTATTTTTTTGACTTTACACCATTTTGATTATTTTCTATAATTTTTTTATCTGCTAATGTTGTTTCATGCCACATCCATGTCATTTTATCGACATTATAATCTACTCCTTTCTTCGCATCCTTATGAACAAGCCACATTAATTCTACTTCAGTTTCTAAAGGTCCTTTAGGAATAAAGGTAAATATTGTTGCAAAATCATTTGACATTAATAAACTATTAAAAGGAGAAGTGCCTACTGTAGTATAACCCCCATCAAACTCTTTAAATTTTCCCATTAATGTAGAGGCTGGTTTTCCACTTTTTGTTTCTGAAAGTTTCCCATTACTAAATGGTGTTCTTTCAGCACTTCTAAAAAAGTTAGAAAATTTTGATTCAGTATACTCACCTGTATGATGTCCAATCTTTTTGGCATATTTATTCCATTTTAACAATTCTTTCATAAATTCACTCGATGAAGGTCCTGTATTACTTCCTGCACCATATGCTTTAATATAATCAGAACTATGAACTTCACAATATTCAGGATGAGAAGGTTGACAATGATAACATTCGTGAAAATTATCTAAAGTTAATTTCCAATTTCCCATCGTAGGATATTTTCTTCTAGCAGCAATCTTAGCTTCTCCAAGACCATGTAATTCTATAAAAGGTTTTACCGGTTTTATAAATTCATTAAAATCATCTGGTTTGGTTGAAAAATTAATAAATATCAACCCTTCAAAAATTATAGAATTACATTTATGCAAATTCCATTCATCACTACAAAAATTTTCATCCATTAATCTTGCACTTTTTAAACTTCCATCTAATTTATAACTCCATGCATGATATGGACATACAAAGTTTTTAATAGAACCCTCATTTTCTAAACATATTTTAGATCCCCTATGCCTACACACATTATAAAAACAGTTGACTTTACCATGATCATCTCTAATAATAATAATAGATTCGTTTTCAATATTAAATAAAAAATAATTCCCTTTTTCAGGAATTCTAGATTCATGACCAACTATAATCCATTGATTAAAAAAAAATGTTTCCACATCTAAATTAAAAATAGTTGGATCCATATAAAAACTCTGTTCTAATGGAAAATTAGGTTTTTGAGATTTTATTAATTGTTTTAATGATAATTTTTCTTCACTATTCATTTAACATTATTTATTAGGCTATAATAACAGTAATTCATTAAGTTTTCCAAATTTTCATAAAAAATAATAGAGATAGAAAAATTTTTTACAAAATCAAATAAAATTCTTTAAATTATAAAAATGAAAAATAATCCATACGATAATCATAAAGATATTCCAGGAAATCCATCGACTGCTAAAAGTAGCACCATAAAATTAAATGACAGAAGTAATAACATTCCACTTAAATTACTTAGTGAAGATGATTGGGATTATTGGATTAAAAATGGATATATTATTATAAAAAATGCTATTTCAAAAAAAGAAGCATTTGAAACAGCCGATTTTCTTTGGGAATTTGAAAACAAAAAAAAAGATGATAGTTCAACATGGTATACTAAAGAAAGAGCTGAAATGAAAATGAAAGAGTTAGCCGGTACTGGTATGGTTGAGGTTTATAACAATCAATACCTATGGAATAATAGACAAAAAAAAAGAATTTATAATGCTTTTGTTGATATATGGGGTACTGAAAAACTTTGGGTTACAATAGATAGAGCAAATCTTAATTTCCCTATAAAAAAAGGGTATAAATATGATAGTTTTATACATTGGGATTATGATCCAGATACCAAACCTCAAAATATTCAAGGTGTATTAGCACTCTCTGATCAAACAGATAAAAATATGGGTGGATTTCAATGTATTCCATGGTTATTTCGTAATTATGAAACTTGGAAAAAAACACAAAGAAAAGATAGAGATAAATTTCAACCTGATATTACTGACATTGAAGATAAAATAGTTAAAGTACCTTTAGAAGCAGGTGATTTATTAATTTTTCATAGTTGTCAACCCCATGGTATCAGACCAAATCTAAGTAAAAATAAAGTTAGAATTGCTCAATATATATCAATGATGCCTGCAGAAGAAGAAAATGAATCTTTAAAACAATGGAGAATTAATTCATGGAAAAAAAGAATTGCACCTGAAGGTTATGCATTCCCTGGAGATCCTAGAAAATTAGAAAAAATAAAATATAAAACAGCTAAATTAAATTCATTAGGAAAAAAATTACTTGGTATAAATAAATGGTAATCAATCTAACAATAAGTTCTATGAATTATTAGATTTAATATGAACATCTCTTTGTGGATATGGAATTTCAATATTATTTTCTTTAAACTTTTTAAAAACTGCAAAATAAATTTCACTTCTAATAATTTCAGGTTTATCGGTATGAGAAGAAGTCCAAATACCTAACATAAAATCTAAAGAACTATCTCCAAAACCATCAAAAAATACCTTAGCTTTAGGTTCCTTTTGAACATTTTCATTTTCATCTGCTACTTCCATCAATAATTTTCTTATTATTTCAGGATCTTCATCATAACTTACACCGATTGGAATTCTAAATCTTACAATTCTATTATTATGACTCCAATTAATTACTTGACTAGAAACAAATTCAGAATTTGGAACTATAATTGAAATATTATCATTTGTTATTATAGTTGTAGCTCTAAGTGAAATATTTACAATATCACCACTAACATCACCAACTTCAACCCTATCGCCAACTTTAATAGGTTCTTCAACCAAAATAGTTAATCCACTTATTAAATTATCAGTAACTTTCTGAAATCCAAAACCAATACCAACACCAAGAGCACCAGCCAATAAACTTAAAGCACTCAAATCAATTCCAACTGCCTGAATTATTATTATAGTACCAATAAGCATCATTGCAATTCTGACTCCATTAGCAATTGATTCTCTAAAAGGCTTTTTTAATTTAGATTTATGTAAAATCTTACTAAGAATCAATTTTCTTGCCTTAGTAGAAGTGAAGATTAGTAAATAAAAACTAAGAAAAAATATTATTATAGTACCTATACTAATATCAGACTCACCTATAGTAAAGAGAGTTTTATTAAAAATTAACAGAAAACTTGAAGCTAGTTCTAATAACCTTGAAAAAAAATCTATAAAATATTCCATTGTATGAAATCCTAATTTAAACACAAAAACTAAAAAAATTAGAAGAGGTCATCAATTTTATTTTTTTCTATTGATCTCCTAGCAACTAAAGAACAAATTTTTACAATGTCAATCAAATTTGAAAATCTTTTATCATCAGTGTATCCTTTTTTAAATCTATAATATATCTGCTGGACAATAACACATATTTTAAATAAACCATAAGCATAATAAAAAACTGGATTATTTACTTTGACTTTACCATATTTTTCATAACTATCAATTAAAGTCATTCTCGATGGATTTCCCTCAGCAGTCGTTGAACTTAAAGAAATTTTTCTTAACATAGGATGATCATTAGACTGAACCCAGTAACCAAGAGTAGTTCCTAAATCAAATAATGGATCTCCAATTGTTGACATTTCCCAGTCTAATACTCCAACTATTTTTGAGATATTGTCTTGATCCAACACTACATTATCATATTTGTAGTCATTATGAATTAATGAACTTTTCTTTTGTTTAGGTAAATTATTAATTAACCAACTCATAAGATTATTCATTTCTTTTATATCATCAGTTTTAGAATTTTTATACCTCTCTGACCATCCAATGATTTGTCTCATTCCATAACCATCTCCTTTTCCTAAATCATCAAGACCCACCTTTTTGTATTTCAAAGCATGTAGCTCAGTCAAAGTTTTAATAAAATTTTTTGAAAGTTTACTTATATCTTTTTTATCTGGCATTAAAGACTTAGGAGTATTTGGTCTCAATATAATCCCATTCAATCTTTGCATAATATAAAATGAAGAACCTATAATATTTTTATCATCTTCAAAAAAATAAGTTTTAGGTACCTTATTATAATATTTAGATAGATTTGATAAAACATGATATTCTCTTCTCATATCATGACCACTTTTTATATTTGCCCCAAACGGTGGTTTTCTTAATACATATTCATTTTTATTCCAAATTATAAAATAAGTTAAATTAGAAAATCCCTTTTTGAATTGTTTTATCACTAAAGGTCTTTTGGAACTACCTAGTTTTTTTTTAAGATAAAAAGATAAATTTAGATTATTTAATTCTTCACTTTTTCTTACTTCCCCTGGAAAATCTAATTCAATCATTTTTAATTAAATTTTCAATCCATAATTAGATAAAATTCCTTTTGCTACACTACTTATATGTACTTCATCTGCCCCATCATATATCCTTGCTGCTCTTTCATGTCTATAAAAATGCGAAAGAATAATATCATCTGACATCCCTAAACCTCCATGTATTTGAACTGCATCATCAATAACTCTTTTCAAAACATTAGCGCAATAAAATTTAATCATAGAAATTTCAATTTTCGATTTTTTAGAACCAAACTTTTCTATTTTTTTTGCTACATCCATAACTAACAATTTTGCAGCATTAATTTCAACTCTTCTTTCTGAAATCATTTTTTGAATTAATTGTTTCTCACCTAAAAAGGTACCTGGAGATAATTCTCTTGAAGCTGCTCTTTTACACATCATATCAAAAGATCTTTCACAAATCCCAATCCATCTCATACAATGATGTACTCTTCCGGGTCCTAATCTTGATTGAGCTATTTTAAAACCATAACCTTCATCTCCTAATAAATTTTTCTCTGATACTTCTACATTATCATACAAAATTTCAGAGTGACTGAAATATCCTTCACCTTCATCACCCATCACAGGAATTTTACGAACTAAATTAAATCCTTTGGAATCACAAGGGATAATAATTTGACTTGCTCTAAGATATTTATTCTCAACATCAGGATTAGTTATTGCCATCACAATTGCAAATGAAGATCCTTCTGCAGAAGAAGTATACCATTTATTTCCATTTAATATATATTTATCATCTTTTTTAACTGCAGTTGTACCCATATATACTGGATTTGATCCTGCAAACGATGGTTCTGTCATTGAAAAACATGATCTTATTTCACCTGCTAGTAATGGTTTAAGAAATTTATCTTTTTGATAATTTGTTCCATATTCTATTAATATTTCCATATTACCTGCATCAGGAGCTTGACAATTAAACAAATAAAGACCAATAGGGCTAGAACCAAGAATACCACTTATTTGAGCAAATTCAATTAAACTGAGACCCATACCTCCATATTTCTTCGGTATTTGTGGAGTCCAATATCCTATAGATTTTACTTTATCCCTTTTTTTTTCTAAATCATCAAATGAGGCATCCCATCCTTTGGAAAGGACTTTTTTTTCTAAATCAAAAACATCTTTTTTGAGAAAAGATTGAATATCACTTTTTAATGTTATAAGCTGATTTTGGTTCATTTTGAAATAAATTTATCCAAAATTAAATTTAATAATTAAATATTGATTAATTATATTACCCGTCAATTCTAATTAAATGAATAATCTAAATAGCGAGAAAAAATTATTTGGTCATCCATATGGATTGTATATTTTATTTTTTACAGAATTATGGGAAAGATTTTCATACTATGGAATGAGAGCACTACTAGTCCTATTTCTTATATCAGAAGTTAGTAGTGAAAACCCTGGTTATGGTTGGTCCAATGAAGATGCTCTTTTTCTTTACGGATGGTATACAATGTTAGTATATGTAGCAGGTATCCCAGGTGGAATCATCGCAGATAGGTTTTTAGGTCAGAAAAAAACTGTGATGATAGGAGGTGCTCTTTTAGTTCTTGGACACAGCATCTTAGCTATTGATAACCTAACAGCATTTTACACTGGACTATTATTTATAATTCTAGGTGTTGGGGGACTAAAACCAAATATTTCAACTATGGTTGGTGGACTTTACCATAAAAATGATAATAGAAGAGACATTGGTTTTAAAATATTTTATATGGGAATAAATATTGGGGCATTTTTATCAGCAATTATCATTGGAGGAATTGGTGAAGTATATGGATGGCACTATGGATTTGGTTTAGCAGGTATAGGAATGCTCTTTGGTCAGATGGTATTTATGTGGGGACAAAAATATCTTATTGGAGTTGGTGATTTCATTGGAACAGTTGATAATCCTGACAAAGAATTAATAAATAAGCCACTTACAAATATTGAAAAAGATAGAATTAAAGTTCTTCTACTTTCTTTTTTAATTGTAATTGTTTTTTGGGGAGCTTTTGAACAAGCAGGTGGACTTATGAATATATATGCATTTGAAAAAACAAATAGATTAATTGAAAGTATCAGTTTTGAAGTTCCTGCAACATGGTTCCAGTCTCTTAATGCAGGATTCATTGTTCTTTTTGCTGTTATAGTTGGTGCATTTTGGTCGTGGTGGAAATCATTGGGTAAAGAATCTTCACTACTATTTCAAATGGCAGTTGGTGTTATAATTATGGCATTTGGCTTTTTCTTCATGAGTGCAGCATCTCTAGAATTTAAAGAAAATGGATCTAGTGCAATGTACTGGTTAGTTTTAGCATATCTTTTTCATACACTTGGAGAGCTATGTACATCTCCAACTGCGATGGCTCTAATTACTAAACTAGCACCATTAAAATATGCATCTATTATGATGGGAACTTATTTTGCATGTACTGGGTTTGGAAATAAACTTGCTGCTTATTTAGGAGAGTGGGCACAAACTGCCGGTGAATTTGAGATTTTTACTGGAATAGCAATATTTTGTTCAGCATTCGGATTTTTAGTTATATTACTTTTAAAACCATTAAAAAGACTAACCCACGGAGCAGATTAATTTTCTTCCATTATTTTTATTTTATATCCTGAATAAATATAATCACTTTTTTATCCTCAATCAGATATTAATATTGTGAAAAAAATGACTTATTAACATCTAACATATTAACAGAATTTAATATTTTCTTTAATTAATTATTCACTATTTTCATTTAATATGCAAATAAAAAATTTGGAAGAAAAAAATTTAATAAAAGAATTAAAATCTAATAATGAATCAGCATTCAAATTATTAGTTGAAAATTATAAAAATCAAATTTTTAATACCATTATTCCAATAATCCAAAATGTAGAAGATGCTGATGATTTAACTCAGGAAGTTTTCATACAAATTTATAAGTCAATAAAAAAATTTAAAGAAAAATCATCATTATCTACTTGGATATATAAAATTTCAATATCTAAAGCTTATGAATACATTAGATATAATAAAAGAATAAAAAGATTTTCAATTTTAATAAATATGTTTAGAGATGATAATACCATAATAGAGATTCCTGATTTTAAACACCCAGGAGTAGAATTAGAACAAAAAGAAAATTCTAAAATTCTTTTTGATGCTATTAATAAATTAAACAAAGAACAAAAGACAGCATATATATTGAAAAATGTTCAAGGATTATCATATAAAAAAATTGCCGATATTATGAATAAGTCTATTTCATCCATTGAATCTTTAATATATAGAGCAAAACAAAATTTAAAAACTATTATAAAAAAAAAATATAAAACAAGAAATTTGTAATTTTATCATCTAATTATATATATGAAAAAGATATTATTAATCTTATTTGTTCTATTTGGATACAATTCCTTTTCACAAACAATTGAATTAATTGTATCTGGTGGTTTTAATTCTTCTACCCAAACCCTAAGATCAGATGGGGCAACTCAAATTGGTGTAAGCTTTAATACAATAGGAGGTAAGCAATATCAAGTAGATGCTTATCCGGGATATCATATAAAAGGACTGATTGGAATTTCAAAACAACTATCTAATAAAACACAACTAAAATTAACTTCTGGTCTTGGTTATTCATCTCAGGGTGCAACGGTAGTTTCAGTAAACAAAACAAGAATCACAAATAATCTAAATTATATTCAAATACCAATTCTAATTAATTTTAGTTTTTATAAAATAAGTTTTTTATTTGGTCCTCAAATTAGTCTTTTAAATAATGTTAATACTAACACAAAAAATTCTACGATACTAAGTTTAAATGCCTTAGGAAATAATCCAGATTTTTCATATAAAGAAGAAGACTTTTCTGATAGAGACAATGGTTTTGTTTTTGGTTTAGAATATAAAATATACAATAAAATATCCGCTTCAGTTAAATACATAACAAGTCTAAAAAATATATCGCTCCTTGATAAGGAAACTTGGAAAAATAAAACTTTTGAAATTTCAGTGAATTATACTTTAATGAATTTTAAATTAAATGATAAATCTATCAAATAATGAAAAATAAAATAGATCAAATTTTAAACAGTATTAATAATATTAAAATAGTTAAAACTAAACCATATTTTTATACCAGATTATCCACTAAAATTGAATCTTTAAACTATAAAGAAAAAATTTATATTAAATATGAAAGACCAATACTTATTACTACAGTAATAGCTTTATTAATCATCAACGGTCTCTTTATATTTAACAATATTAATAATAATACTAATAATGCAGTGCAATATACTCTTGAAGAAGTTTACTTTGAAAGTGACAAATCAGATTTAATAAACCTTGCTTCCTATGAAGAATAAACTGCAATATTTAATCATTTTTATATTAATCATTTCAAATGTTTTTCTAGCATATAACTTTATTAATAAAAAAAAATCAGTTAAAGGCAATGAATTTAAACGTGAAATGAATTATCTAAAAAATCGTATTGGATTTGATAATAATCAATTAGAAGAAGCTAAAAAAGAATACAGAAGATATAATAAAGAAAAAAAATCTATAGAAAAAAGATTTAGAAGACTTGACCTAACTGTTATGAATGATCTTAGTGAGAACGTTGATACAAATAATATTAATAAAGACAAATATTATAAAGTTGCAGTAGAACTAAACAAAGCAAAGATGTATCATTGGGTAAACATTAGAAAAATATCAAATAAAGAACAATCACAAAAACTCGATAGTATCTGGTTAAATCTAAAAAAAAGGATAGAATCTCGGTCTCAATAATTTTTTTAAAATAAATAGAGATGAAAAGATTAATTGAAGATATTTCATTATTAATTAATATATGAAAATAGGATTACTATCAGACACACATTCAATTATTGATAAAAGGATATTAAAATTTTTTAAAAATTGTGATGAAATATGGCATGCTGGTGATATAGGAAATATTAAAACTCTTGAATCACTAGAAAAATTCAAAAAAACAAGAGCAGTTTATGGAAATATTGATAATCATCAAATTAGAAAAGAAGTAAATGAGTTTTTGCTTTTAAAGTTTGAAAAACTTGTGATTTTAATTATTCATATTGCTGGAAAACCTCCTAAATACAACAAAATAACCTACAATCTCATAAAAAAACATAATCCAAACATATTAATATGTGGGCATAGTCATATACTAAAAATACATAGAGATAAAGAAAATAATATTTTAATTATTAATCCTGGAGCTTCAGGAAATATTGGTTTTCATAAATTTAAAACTGCAATAAGATTTAATATTATCAATTCAAATATTAAAAATCTTAAAATAATAGAATTAAAAAGAAATTAAAAAAATTATTTAGAAGTAGATTTTTTAACTGATTTCTTCTCAAACTCTTTTTTGATTGCTTCTACATCAACATTCTTAATTACTGGAATTCTCAAAAGACTTTTAATAACCTGTTTCTTCCTTTTAGCTTTAGAAACATTTCTCATCCCTTTTCTTTCTAACCTTGTTACAGCCATAATTTTAATTTATTGCCGCAATTTAAATAAAAAATAATGTAAATCATTTGCTAGATTTGTAATAAATATAAAAAAGTGAAAAAAATAATACCATCATTACCAAAAGGAACTAGAGATTATAATCCTGATGAGATGAAAAAAAGAGAATATCTATTTGAAGTTTTTAAGTATAACTTCAATCTATACGGTTTTAATTGTATAGAAACACCTTCTATGGAAAATTCTGAAGTTCTTAATGGTAAATATGGTGAAGAAGGAGATAGACTAATATACAGAATACTTGATTCTGGAAATTTTTTAAAAAATATCGATAATAAAAATAATATTTCCAGTAATAAATTAAAATCTCAAATATCAAAAAAAGGATTACGATATGATCTTACTGTACCATTTGCAAGATACGTAAGTATGAATAGAGATAAAATAACTATGCCCTTTAAAAGATATCAAATTCAACCAGTTTGGAGAGCAGATAGACCACAAAAAGGAAGATTTAGAGAATTTTACCAATGTGATGTAGACTATATAGGCACTAAATCTATTGTTTGTGAAAGTGAAATTATCAGTTTAGTTTATTCAATATTTAATAAACTAAAATTTGATAATTTTGAAATAAAATTAAATAATAGAAAGATTTTATTAGGAATATCTGAAGAGCTTAATTTTAAAAATAAATTTGAAAAATTCTGCATATTAATAGATAAAATAGATAAAATAGGTATTTCTGGATTACAAAAAGAAATGAAATTAAATAAATTTCCTACTTCTTCTATTAAAAAGTTAATCTCATTAATTGAATTAAAAGGAAACAATTCTTCAAAAATTAATTATGTAAAAACTTTTCTATCTAATTCAAAAATTGGATTAGAAGGTATTAGTGAAATAGAAAATTTAATGAAAATAAAAAATGATTTTACTCTTGACTTTACTCTAGCAAGAGGTCTATCCTATTATACCTCAACAATTTTTGAAGTTGTTCCTAAAAATAATGATATAGGAAGTTTATGTGGAGGTGGAAGGTATGATGATTTAACTGAAATTTTTGGTTATAAAAATATATCTGGTATTGGTATTTCTTTTGGAATTGAAAGAATTATTGAAGTTTTAAATACAAATAACTTATTTCCAAAAAAAATTGAAAGTAATAATAATGTTTTAATAAGTTATCTCTCTAACGACTTAATAAAAAATTCATTAAAATTAGCTAATAAATTAAGAGAAAAAGGAATTCCAACTGATCTATATTCAGAAAAAGCTAAACTAAAAAAACAATTACAATATGCAAATAATAATAACATACCGTTCGTTATAATTATTGGTGAAGATGAAATAAAGAATAAAAAATACATGTTAAAAAATATGAAAGATGGAAATCAAAATTTATTAACTATTAATGAAATAATTAATAAAATGTCTTCTATAAAATAGATGAGCAAAAAATCTTATAAACCGTCGTTTATTACGCTATTATTTATTTTTATTAACTCTTTTTTATATTCCCAAATTAGTGATTTTGGTAGATTTGAAATAAATAACATTGGAGGTTGCTTACCAATATTAGTAGAAATAATTAATGAAAATGTTGATTCAAGTGTTACTGTTATTCAATATGATTTTAATTACTCATTAACTACAAATATTTTTAATCCATCAAATTCAAAATCTCATACTTATCTAGAAGCGGGTACATATATAATAGCCCAAGCTATAAATCAAGATGGTGTAGAAAAAATTGATCTTTTAGAGATTGAAATAAAAGAATCAAAAAACATAGATATTCAATTATATAACTGTGAAAATAATAAAATGAATATTTCTATTAATGACAACTATTATCAAGAATATGAATTGTATATAAATGATATCTTAATTCAAACATTACTTAGTGGAAAAAATGATTTTGATTACTCAAGTTTTATTGGAACAAATAATAAAATAAATGGTTATATAGTAGGTTTATTTAATAATAAAAATGACAACTGTAATAAATTTAATTTTGAAATTGCATCAATTCAAAATCCACATGAAGAAATTATAGATTCTATAATTTTATCAGATGATAAAGCTAATTTTGATTTATATTACACACCAAATAAAAGTACTAATTACAATATTTACATTGATAATGTAATTGATTCAACATTCTTAAGTCCGTCATATATATATTTTTCTGAATCAAAAATTAATTTTAATAATTTAACATTTGACAAACAATGTGTTCAAGTAATAGAAGAATATTATTGTAATTCGAAAGTTATTGAAGATGAAATTTGTCTCATATATTTATCATCTTATGAAAATAATGAAGGAATTAATTTAGATTTAAAATCAATTGGAAATTTTGATTCAACAATTATTTATAAAAACAATACAGCTTTGAAAACATTTCCAAATATTAATAATAAATACATAGATAATCAAGGTATAATTATGAATGAAGAAATTTGTTATACAATAAAAGGATATGATGAAAAAAAAATATCCATATCAAATACAGTATGCGAAACTCCTGCAAATAATTATAATCCAATACCTATTCCAAATGCTTTCACACCAAATGATGATGGTTTAAATGACACTTTTAAACCATATGAATCGAATGTAGAAGATTATACCATATTAATTTTTAATAAGTTTGGAGAAAAAATATTTACAAGTAATGATATAAATATAGGTTGGGATGGTTATTTTAAGGGAAAAATTAGACAGGGATCGTACGTATATAAAATTGTATTTAAAATAGATGGTAAAGAAATTACACAAACAGGTAAATTTGTATTGATTAAATAATAGCTTATGTTAGATATGATGAAAATGATGGGTAAAATAAAAGAAGCCCAAGAAAAAATGAAATTAGCTCAATCAGAGTTAGGTACCATAAAAGTATCTTCAGAATCTGGAGCAGGTTTAGTAAAAGTTGAAGTAAATGGAAAAAAAGAAGTTATCTCAATTTCCATTGATGATAGCATTCTAAATGAAAAAGAAATGGTACAAGACCTTGTAGTGGCAGCAACTAACAAAGCACTTAAAGATGTAGATATAAAGATAAAAGAACATATGAAAGAAAAAACAAGTGATATGTTTCCAAATATTCCAGGATTTGACATGGGAAACCTCTTTAAATGAAAAATACAGATAAAAGAATAGCTGTAATCTTATTAAATTTTAATGGAAAAAATCTCTTAGAAAAATTTCTTCCCTATTTAATAAAATATACAGACAAAAAAATATCAAATCTTTATGTAATTGACAATGCTTCAAATGATGATTCTGTATCTTTTTTAAAAGAAAATTATGTTTCAGTAAAAGTTATTATAAATAAAAAAAACCTAGGATATGCTGGTGGTTATAATGAGGGAGTAAAAAATATAAAAGCTGATTATTATGTTTTTATAAACACAGATGTAGAAGTCACAAATAACTGGTTAAACCCTCTCTTTAATAAGATGGAATCAAATAGTAATATTGGAGCTTGTCAACCAAAAATTCTATCTGAAAAGAATAAAAATTATTTTGAGTATGCAGGCGCATCTGGGGGATATATAGATTCTTTAGGTTATCCCTATTGTAGAGGAAGAATTTTTAATACTGTTGAAAAAGATTATGGACAATATAATGAAGAAAAAGAAATTTTTTGGACATCAGGATCTTGTATGATGATTCGATCAGATCTCTTTCACAAACTAAATGGATTTGATAAAGATTTCTTTGCTCATATGGAAGAAATTGATTTATGCTGGCGAATAAAAAGAAAAGGATTTATTAATTATTGCATACCAAAAAGTGTTATTTACCATGTAGGAGGAGAAACACTAAACTATTTACATCCAAAAAAAACATATTTAAATTTTAGAAATAATCTTATAATGATATCTAAAAATGATAGATTTATCAATCTATTATATAAAATTCCTTCCAGGTTAATCTTAGATATTTTTGCTGGAATAAAAATATTAATAAATAAAAAATCTATTTTTCACTTTACTTCAATATTAAAAGCATACCTATCTTTTATTAGTTTTCTACCAATTATATTTTTTAAAAAAAGAAATAATAAATTGAATTACATTAAACTAAAAAATCTAATCATACCTTTTGAATATTTTATTAGAGGTAAAAAAAGGTTTAGCGATTTATAAATTTTATCATCAATATTCACAAAAAATATGTAATTTTGTCACATCACATAGATCAATTACGTAATAAATAAAATATAAAAATGAAAAATATTAGAATTTTAAATTTCTTAGCTATTCTTTCTTTGGTAATCATTGGATGTAATCCACTTAAAAAAATGATTGAACTTTCGAAAGAACAACAAATTAACGTTAATCCAAACCCAATGATTATGAAGGGTGGTAGCGTTACTTTTGATGTAGAATCAACATTACCAGAAAAAATGTTACCTAAAGGGACAAGTTATACATTAAATTTTGCATATGATGGAAATGATGCTGGATCTATTGAATTTAAAGCATCTGACTATCCAAACAGTGCATTCTCTGTTTCTAAATCATCAAAAACCCTATCAATTCCTTATAATAATTCAATGATTGATAACCCATCTAAACTTACAGTAGTTGGTAATGCAAAAATTATAGTTTCTGGAAAAAATCTTAATACAGAGTCTAGTGATGTTGCTGACGGAGTAAATACAACCCAAAGATGGAACCAAGCATGGAGGATTGCTAATCCAAAAACTGCTCCAGGATATACTGATGCTGAAGAAACTGAAGCAACAAACGTAAGTTTTTATTTTAATCAAGGAAGTTCCTACTTAAAAGGTTCTGAGAAAAAAAGTGATAGAGGTGAAAATTTTTCTGCATTCTTAGCAGAAAAAAATATCACTAAAAATGTAAATATAATAGGAGCACACTCTCCTGAAGGTTCTACAAAAATAAATGAAGCTCTAGCTGGAAAAAGGGGTGAAACTATTGAAAAATACTATCGAGAACAAATGGATAAATATGATTACAAAGACGAAGCAGACGAAATCAGCTTTGATCTAGTTCCAGTTGTTGAGAATTGGGATGCATTAAGAAGAACTCTTAGAGCTTCTAACTCATTATCAAGAGATGAAAAATCACAAGTTTCTTCTATTATTAATGGTGGTGGATCTTTTGTAGATAAAGAAAAAGCTCTTTCAAAACTTAGTTCATACAAAACGTTAATGAAAGATGTATATCCTGATTTAAGAACTGCAAAAACTGAAGTAATAACTGTAATTAATAAAAAACCTAATAATGAAATTTTAGCAATAGCTCAAAATATAGTTAATGGTAGTGCAGCTGGAGATGCATTAACTCACGGTGAATTATTATTTGCTGCAGGATTAACACCTGATCTTAAAGAAAAAGCTGCTATATACCAAGCTGCTGTTAAATGGGGAGGTACATGGAAAGCTCACAGTGATTTTGGTTCAGTTCATATCCAACTTGCAAAACAAGAAGAAAGTGGATCAGAAGCTCAGCTTAAACTATTAGAAGCAGGCGAAACACAACTAAATATTTCTATAAACAAAGAAGAAAATGCAGAAGCTTACTTAAATTTAGCCGCAGCATCTGCAGTAAGATATGAATGGGGAGCCGCTAATGAATATCTTACTAAAGCAGCCAATTTAAATGATGAAAGAACAAAAAATGCTTTATATATTTCTCAAGGTACAATTGCAATAACTAGTGGAGATCACGAAAAGGCAATTATTGCTTTTGATAAAGTTGATGGTACTAGTGGTTACAAAGCATGGTCATTATGGAGAAAATCTATTGCTAATCTTGTCTTAGGAAATGCAAGTGAAGCTAAATCATCAATGGATTCACTTAGTAAATTATTTAAAAATAATGAATGGGATTTACCTGCAAATTATTATTATGTTCTTGCTATATGTGCTGCAAGAGATGGAAATTCTTCTGCAATTACCAAAAATCTTAATACTGCTTTTTCAATGGATTATGAAATTGATTTAAAAAATAAAGCTGTAAATGATTTAGAATTTAAAGATTATGCTAATGCAGTACAAGACGCATTAAAATAAATTTAAGGTTATACAAACAACATTAACAATTAAAGCCTCACCCATGTGAGGCTTTTTTTATTTAATAAATTAATTGCCACTTAAAATCATATATTTTACTTTTACAAAAGATGAGAGAAATACAATTCAGAGAAGCTCTAAGAGAGGCAATGGTTGAAGAAATGAGATTAGATAAAAATATATATCTAATGGGAGAAGAAGTAGCTAATTATAATGGGGCATATAAAGTTAGTCTAGGAATGCTTGATGAATTTGGTCCTGAAAGAGTAGTTGATACACCAATAGCAGAAACTGGATTTTCTGGAATTGGAATTGGATCTGCTATGAATGGACTAAGGCCTATAATAGAATTTATGACATTTAATTTTTCTCTTATAGCTATGGATCAAATAATAAATGGTGCTGCTAAAATATATCAAATGTCTGGTGGTCAATTTAATATTCCTATTGTCTTTCGTGGACCTACAGGAAATGCAGGACAACTAGGTGCTCAACATTCTCAAAATTTTGAAAATTGGTATGCTAATACACCTGGTTTAAAAGTCGTTATTCCTTCAAATCCATATGAAGCAAAAGGGTTATTAAAAACTTCCATAAGAGATGATGATCCAGTTATTTTTATGGAGTCAGAACTTATGTATGGTGATAAAGGAAAAGTGCCAGAAAATGAATATTTAATTCCAATTGGAAAAGCAAAAATTGTACATGAAGGGAATGATGTTACATTATTATCATTTGGAAAAATGATGAAAATAGCAGAATCTGCTTACCAAGAAGCAAAAAAAGAAAATATTAATGTTGAGGTAATTGATTTAAGAACAGTACGACCAATAGATTATAAATCAGTTATCAATTCCGTAAAAAAAACTAATAGACTAGTTATCATCGAAGAAGCATGGCCATTAGCTTCAATTTCATCCGAAATAAGTCATCACATTCAAAGATTTGCTTTTGATTATTTAGACGCTCCAGTTCATAGAATAACCTGTCAAGATGTGCCTTTTCACTACGCACCTACCCTAATAAAAGAAATTGTGCCTGATCTAAATAAAACGATGAAAGCAATCAAAAAAGTTACTTATTCTTAATTCCTTGAGAAGATTCATTCATTCCTAATGCAGACATCATACCTGAAGGTCCTGATTTTTTCATTAATTTCATAACCTTTTTCATTTGATTAAATTGTTTTAAAAGTTGATTTACTTCTTGAACACTACAACCACTACCCAATGCAACTCTTTTTTTTCTTGAACCATTTAATATATCTGGCATTTGTCTTTCTTTTGGAGTCATGGAATAAATAATTGATTCTATAGGTTTAAAAGATTCATCATCAACATCTAAATCTTTAACTTTTTTACTCATACCAGGCATCATGCCCATTAAATCTTTAATGTTTCCCATTTTTTTAATTTTCTGTATTTGTGATAAAAAATCATCAAGACCAAAAGTATTTTGAATCATCTTTTTTTGTAATTTTCTAGCCTCATCTTCATCAAAACTTTGTTGTGCTCTTTCAACAAGACTTATAACATCTCCCATTCCCAAAATTCTTTTAGCCATTCTATCTGGATGAAAAACATCTATTGCATCCATTTTTTCACCAGTACTTATAAACTTTATAGGTTTATCTACTACCTTTCTAATTGATAAAGCTGACCCACCCCTTGAATCTCCATCAAGCTTTGTGAGTACGACGCCATCATAATCTATTCTTTCATTAAAAGTTCTTGCAGTAGTAACAGCATCTTGACCAATCATTGAATCTACAACAAAAAGAGTTTCATGAGGTTTTAAATTTTTCTTTAATCCCTCTATTTCTTTCATCATTTTTTCATCTATAGCTAACCTACCAGCGGTATCAAGAATCACAGATTTAAATCCATTCTTTTTTGCATGTTTAATAGCATTTTTTGCAATATTTAAAGGAGATTTTGATTTTTCATCAGAATAAACTTCAACATCAATTTGTTCTCCAATAACATGAAGTTGTTCTATTGCAGCAGGCCTATAAACATCACAAGCAACTAAAAGAGTCTTTTTTCCTTTTTTCGTTAAATAATAAGCAAGTTTTCCAGAAAAAGTTGTTTTTCCAGATCCTTGAAGACCAGATAATAGAATAATGTTTGGATTACCAGTATAGTTAATATCAGCTGAATTACCGCCCATTAACATGGCTAATTCATCAGAAACAATTTTAGTAAGAAGTTGACCAGGTGACACAGAAATTAAAACATTCTGACCCATTGCCTTTTCTTTAATATTTAAAGTTATTTCTTTAGCAACTTTATAGCTAACATCAGCCTCAATTAAAGCTCTTCTAATCTCTTTAATAGTCGAAGCAACATTTACTTCCGTAATACTTCCCTGTCCTTTTAATACTTTAAAAGCACGATCTCATTTATTACTTAAATTTTCAAACATTTCACCACAAAAATAATAATTAAAGCAAATAATGATTCATTTATTTGGTTAATAGTATTTATATTTCAAAAATAATTTTACAACTCAATGCAAATAATATATAAGCACTGTATTTCTTTAGTTGTTTTCCTATCCTTAACTATATACTTTTTTAATCCTGTTATTTTTGAAAATAAAGAATTAAAACAACACGATATTGAACAATGGAAAAATGGAGCTAATGAAATAATTGACTATAGAAAAAATACAAATAAAGAAGCGCTATGGACAAATTCAATGTTTTCTGGAATGCCAGCTTATCTTATAGATGTAAAATGGAAAAATGATATTATAATTTTTTTACATAAGCTATTAGGATTATGGTTGCCTCATCCTGTGAATTTAATTTTTATATCCTTTATTTCTTTCTATTTTATGCTTATTTGTTTTGGTGTAAGGCCTGAAATTTCAATTTTTGGTGCTATAGCATTTACTTTATCAACGTATATGATAGTAGGAATAAATGCTGGTCATAATACTAGAATAGGTTCAGCAGCATTTATTCCGTTAATAGTTGCAGGAGTTCATCTTTGTTTTCATAAAAAAAGAAATCTAGGATTTATCATAACAGCATTATCACTTGCTTTACAATTAAGGTTAAATCATTTACAAATAACCTATTATACCTTAATAATTCTTATTTTTTATGGTATATCTCAATTCATCTATTTCTATAAAAAAGATGAATTAAAACATTTTTTTAAAAGAGTATTCGTATTAATTATTGCTTCATTTCTAGCTATTGGAACATTTTTTGGAGAGATCTGGTCTATTTTAGAATATAGTAAATATTCTATAAGAGGCCAATCTGATTTAATAGCTGAAAATTCTGGACTTAGCAAAGAATATGCATTTCAATACAGCAATGGAGTTTATGAACCTTTAACTTTATTTTTTCCACATATATTAGGAGGATCAAGTAGAGAATCATTAAGTAAAAACTCTAATCTAGGTGAAGAATTAAAAAGAAATAATTTTAACAGAGACCAGATTAATAAACAACTTAGAAATGCTCCTATGTATTGGGGAGATCAACCAATTGCAGCTCCCTACTATGCAGGAGCATTATTTCTATTTTTATTTGTACTTTCTATAATCATTCTAAAACCACATGAAAAATATTGGTTAATAGGTCTTCTTATAAGTAGTGTTTTGTTAAGTATGGGAAGTAATTTTGCACTACTAAATGAATTTATATTTAATTATTTACCAGGTTATAATAAATTTAGATCTCTAACATTTATAATTATAATATCAATATTTTCTATAATACTAATTGGATTACTTACTCTAGAAAAATTTATATCTAACAAAGAAAAATATAAAAAAAAATTTATTAAAGCCACTTTGTACACTCTTGGAATTTATTTATTCTTATACATAACGTCATTTTTCTTATCTTTTTCAGGTCCAGTAGATTCAAATTTCAGTAATATTCCAAATTGGTTTTTAAATGCTTTAATAAATGATAGAAAAGCATTATATGTAAATGATATTATAAAAGGAGTAATAATGTTAGTAACTTTTTCATTTTTTACTTACCTATTTATTTATAATAAAATAAAAAAATATTTATACTATTCCATTATAATAATAATTGGAATATATGATATGACTTCTGCAAATAAAAACTTTCTAAAAAATGATAATTGTAACCTATATAATGATTGTTCATTCACTAGAAAAACAATAAATACTGTAAACATTTCAGAAGCAGATGAATTTATTTTAGAAAATAATAATCAGAGAAAAAGAGTATTGAATCTTCAAAATACTTTCAATGAAGCAAATACATCATATTATCATTCTTCAATTGGAGGATATCATGGGGCAAAATTAAGGAGGTATCAGGATTTAATTGAGAATATAATTACTAGTGAAAGAAGTACGATAATATCCAAACTTCAAAACAATAACATTGACTTTAGTGATTTAAATACATTAAACATGCTAAATACAGGATACATAAAATTCAATGAATCAAAAAAAGGAGTTATAAAAAATAATTTTTCAAATGGAAATGCATGGTTTATTTCTAAACTTAATAAAGTTAATTCACCAATAGAAGAACTAAACTTATTAAAAACCATTAATACTAAAAATGAAGCAATTATTGACGTATCAAAATTTGATAATTTTTCATTCAATGACACCTATTCAAATGATGGAAAAATTGAAATATTAGAGTATTACCCTAATAAAATGAAATTAAAAACTTACAATAACTCCACTTCATTTATTGTCTTTTCTGAAATATATTACCCTAACGGTTGGAATCTTTCAATTAATGGAAACAATAAAGAAATATTAAGAGTTAATTATGTGTTAAGAGGCACACAATTAGAAGCTGGAGAAAATATTATAGAATTGACATTTAGTCCAAGCTCTTATAGTATTGGAAATACTATAATATTAATTTCTAGCATAATTCTCTTACTTTTAAGTATAGTATTTATATTTATTGAAACTAAAA
>Ga0066366_10000021_pt1 | contig 31452 bp, 29 predicted proteins | sample Knorr_S7_td_250__FD_77334 | JGI IMG/M metagenome (GOLD analysis project Ga0066366, IMG submission 77334) | Marine microbial communities from Southern Atlantic Ocean transect - Knorr_S7_td_250_ad_252m_LV_B | ecosystem: Environmental > Aquatic > Marine > Oceanic | place: Atlantic Ocean...
GAACGTTTTGAAGAGTTGAAGCAACAACCCAAACCCAAAACATCTTCTCTTTTTGACACTATGACTTTAGAGAGAGTTACTTTTGAAGATGCTCTTCAACTTCTGAGTCTTCCAAGAACAGTTGGAGTAGATCCAGCAGATGGTGAAGAAATAACGGTACAGAATGGCCCTTATGGACCGTATTTGAAGAAAGGATCAGAAACCAGAAACATCGCTACTGAAGAGGAACTTTTAACAATTTCCTTAGAGCAGTGTTTAGATTCACTCGCTCAACCCAAAAAGTTTGGGCGAAGAGCTACCAAACCTCCTTTGAAAGAACTGGGTGTAGACCCTGTAACAGAAAAGCCGATTCTTTTAAAAGATGGTCAATGGGGACCTTATGTAACTGATGGCAAAACCAACGCGAGTCTTCAATTGGGAGATTCAGTTGAAGAACTTACTGATGAAAGAGCAGTTGAGCTTTTAGCTGAGAGAAGAGCAAAAGTTTGATGACTTATACTTAAGAGATTATTAAATTATTGATGTGAATAGGGGCTGTTATGAGTCTTGGGAAACAAGATAACAAGAATAGACGGTTACATTTTCAGATAAATAATCTCACAGAGAAAGCTTTCGACTCTTCTAGTTTTTTTAGACTTTGGATAGCTCAAGTTATATCTGCAACTGGCGACTGGCTTGGTTTATTAGCAATAAGTATTTTGGCTATCAGGGTTGGTTCTGGGAATGAAGGAGCTGCATTAAGCCTTGTGCTGGGTGCGCGAATTGCACCAGGTTTTTTCTTTGGACCCTTAGCAGGCGTTTTTGTTGACCGTTGGGATCGAAAACGAGTCATGGTTTTTTGTGATATCGGCAGGGCGATGGTGATGATTGTTCTTCCGTTTATCAACAACTTGATAGGGCTCATCGTTGCTTCCTTAATACTCGAAGCTTTAACTATGTTGTGGTCACCGGCAAAAGAAGCCTCTGTTCCTAATCTGGTTTCTGAAAAGTTTTTGACGAGTGCCAATTCTTTGTCTCTCGTTGCCGCTTACGGAACGTTCCCATTAGGAGCAGGACTAATGGCATTATTTGGTCGTCTCTCAACCGCATTGTTTGATTCGAGTTGGGCTGACAACATCAGACTCGATGATATGGGTTTAGCTTTTTACGCTAATGCAGTTTCCTTTTTGGTGACTGCATTACTTATCTCATCCATTGAGCTTCCTCAAAAGCAGCGTGCTGAAAAATCAGAAAATCAAGGTGTAAAAAAACAGTTATTGAGTCCTATTAGAGAATTAAAAGAAGGTTGGCAATTCGCTTTCATTAATCCCGTAGTTAGGACTGTTAATGCGGGATTGGCTACTGCCATGCTAGGTGCAGGAATGGTCATTCCTTTGGGAGTGATCTACACAGATGAATTACTAGGAGCCGGTAAATCCGGATTTGGAGTTCTTTTAACAGCATTGGGTTTTGGTGTAGGTGCGGGAGTTCTCCTAGTTTTCTTTTTTAGGAATAGCATCGACAAGGCAAAAACATTTACGAGAGTTCTTTTTGGAGCAGGAATCTCCTTATTCGCAACAGTTTCTACGGGACAAATTCATTTCGCGATGGTTATGTTATTTCTCGGAGGAATCTGTTTAGGTGTCACATATGTAGTTGGGTTTACCCTTCTACATGAAAATGTTGAAGATCATATGAGGGGTCGTATTTTTGCAACTTTTTATTTACTGGTAAGAGCTTGTGTCCTATTAGCGTTAGTTATCGGCCCGTTAGTAGAAGATGGTCTGGATAGGCTTTCAAGCCTTCTATGGGATCGTAATATTGAGATAGCTGGTTTAGAAATTGCTGTTCCTGGAGTGAGAATAAGTTTGTGGCTAGCGGCATTAATTGTCTTTTCTGCCGGTGTTTTATCTAAGGTTTCTTTAAGAGTTGGTGAAACGAAGTTACTTTCTGAAACTACTGAGGAGAAAAACTTGTGACAGGTTATTTGATCACTGTGGAAGGACCAGATGGTTCGGGAAAATCAACTCAGGCACGTCTTTTAGCGGAACACCTAGGTGCAACGTATACAAGGGAACCTGGCGGCACTGAACTTGGTGAAAAGCTTCGAGATATGGTGCTCGATCCGAGTATCGAAGGGCTTTCTGATCGTGCTGAAGCTTTAATGATTGCTGCAGCGAGAGCTCAGCATGTTGAAGAAGTGGTTAGACCCGCTCTCGAACAAGAAAAGAATGTCGTAAGTGACAGGTTTCTTGAGTCTTCTGTTGCCTACCAAGGTTATGGACGAGGATTAGGCCCAGAAGAAATTCTTGATATATCGATATTCGCAACACAGGGTTTAAAAGCGGATTTGATTGTCTTAATTGATGTTGATGCTCCTCTCGCTGCGAACAGACGAGGAAAAAATTTAGATCGTATTGAAAACGCTGGTGATGATTTTCACTCTCGTGTTATGAGTGCATACAGAACCATGGCTTCTGACGATCCAGAACGCTGGATAGTAATTGATGGGTCAGGAACAGTTGATGAAGTATCTCAACAGGTTATTGATCAAGTCGAAGTCCGATTAGAGAAGCATGCAAAAGATTGACCTTTGGGCCCTTATATCTGGACAGACAGAAGCTACCGATTTTTTAAAGAAAGCTGTAGCTTCACCCGTGCATGCTTATCTCTTCGTGGGTCCCGAAGGAGCCGGACGAGAGGAAATTGCAAGAGCTTTCTCTGGCTCTATTTTTGCTAAATACGAAGAAGGTCAAGATTTAGAAAGAAGTAAAGATTTGGCATGGAGAGGAATTCATCCTGATCTACTGATAATCGAACCTGAAGGAAGAGGGCTAAGAGTCTCAGACGCTCGAAAAATAATTATTGAAAGCTCCCGCTCACCTATCGAATCGAAAAAAAAGATTTTAATCGTAAATCGTTTTGATACTGCAGAACCTGAAGCGGTAGCAAGCTTGCTTAAAACTATTGAGGAACCTTCACTTTCTACAATTTTTATCCTCTTAGCAGAAAGCGTTCCTGATTCGCATGTAACGATTTCCTCTAGATGTGTAAGAGTTGATGTGCCTGCTATGACCGCAGAAGAACTTGCTGATTTATTACAAAGTGAAGGAGTTAAAACAGAAGATGCAATTCGTCTAGCAGAAGCTTCTGCAGGCAATCTTGGCAGAGCACGTTTATTGCAAGAGGATGCTTCGTTTATTATCCGACAAGAAGCATGGCGAACCTTGCCAGACCGTTTAGATGGAAGTGGAGCTGCGGTGTCTATTGCTGTTGAAGAATTACAGAAAATGATTGATGATGCTCAATCTCCACTTACTGATCGCCATAATCAAGAATTAGAATACCTCGGACAACAGGAAGAGGTTTTTGGAATCCGTGGTTCGGGACGGCAAGAAGTTGTTGAACGTCATAAACGTGAAATTCGCCGTCTACGTGATGATGAACTGCGATTTGGCTTGGCCACACTTAGCAGAAGGTATAGAGATTTAGGGATTGCAAGCGATAACTCTGAAGGGTTAGATGCTGTTGAGACAATTACTGGCACAGCAATAGAGCTAACAAGAAATCCAAATGAACGTTTACTTTTACAGGCTCTTTTTTTGAAATTATCAACCAAGATTGATGCTTAAGGAAGCTCAATAATAGTCACAGTTCCACTATTGCCATCTACTCGAATTAAAGCTCCATCCGGTATTCTCTCAGCAGCCTGATGAACGCTAACTACACAAGGAATCCCAAATTCTCTACTGACAATTACTGAATGGCTCATAGGAGCTCCTACGTCGACAACTACTCCACCGGCAGGAATGAAAAGTGGTGTCCAAGCAGGATCTGTAATTGGAGCTATCAGAATCTCACCTTGTTCTAGTCCGCGTGGATCTCCTGGATCAGTTATTACTCTTGCCCTTCCAGTTATCTCACCAGGGCAACCCGAAAGTCCAGTCAGAATTTCACCAACTTGAACAGGTTTAACTGAAGTAGTTTTCTTACTCCATTCAGAAATAGACGCAACTTCACCATTCACAATAAAGGGCTCTTCAAGTGAAGAGAGCAATTCGAAATCTTTCCGTCTCTGCAAAATAGTTTCAGTAAATGAAGCCGGATCTTCGAGAAAACCGTCAAGTTCATCATTTAAAAGTAGGAAAATATCATTCGGTTCTTTTAAATGACCCTCGTTAGTCATTCGATTCCCTAATTCGCAGATAGGTAATCGAACTTCGTGGATAGCCATCATCTGAGTCAGCTTCGTGCGTTCTCGAGTCGGCACAAAGATTTTGGAAACTCTTAAACCTGTTTCAAGCAATTCCAATGCTTCATCGTTACCGGCTAAAGCTGCACGTGCTTGCTCTTCAGCAGCTAAACGATCTGCAGTGGCTTGTGCTTGTTTTGAAGACGGTGAAAAATCTTCATCAACTTTTCTCATTGCATCAATAGCTGCAGTTACTGGATTTGAATCAACTTCCCAAGTGGGATTTCCTGCATCCCACTCACCTGGCCCACGACAACCGTGTTCTTTGAGGAAAGATTCAAAATTCTCTAAGAATTCAGGAGAAGTTTCTTCAAGGCGACTGAGTTCCCATATATCTTCTGTCATTGGGACAGAGTCAATTCCATCAAGACCAGAAATAAGGCGCCCAGATAAACTTGGATCTATTTCAGCGCAGACTTGACCGAGCAAACCTGGTCCTACTGCAGATGCAGTTCCATAAACATAGTAAGGTTCAAAAAATTCACGAACATATGAAGTAATAGAACGAGCCCTATCTACTAAATCTTTGTTTGAAATGGTTTTCAGATCTGGTCTACCGTCACGAAGATCAAGAACTTTTTTTCTATCTTCCATAAGTTCCTGAGGTTCTTCATTTGCCGTCATAATCCAACCCATTGTGGCTTCGATCTTTTCTTCTAATTCGGGTCGATCATCATCAGGATGAGGAGTATGAGGAATCACATCAGGATGAGACCCTAACAAGATGTCATCCATTTGTTGAGCAGACAGTCCAGGACTACGTTCCCCTACTAGTCGAATTAGCGACATATTTAGATATATGTAACCACCGAAACAACCAATGAAATCAGGTTGATCATTGTTTATTTCATCAGACGCAGAAGACCCCCATCTAAAATGACCATCCATCCAGCCGAAAGCAACACCGGTTCCCCAAACTAGATCCCATCCAAGTGGACTACATGGGTTAGGCATAATTTCACCAACATTTGACCTCGTATACATAGGAAAACGTTTACTTGGTATCCAATCTGTAATCCATTTTTCATTCATAGTTGCCTTTCATTCATCGTGCACTACAAAGCGTATTCTTTTGAATCCTTTTCCTTTTGATTCAGTTTTTACAACTTCCATCCTCCCCACTTGTGAGGTAGATGAAACATGAGTACCACCATCGGCCTGTTTGTCTAGACCAACAATATCTACAATTCTTATTTCTTTAATAGACTCGGGGACTAGATTGACTTTTGTTCTAATCAGATCACGGTCGAGCACCGCATCGTCTCGAGTTAAAAAAGAGACTTCAATAGGTCTGTCTGCAGCAATTTCTTCATTACATAAATGTTCGATCTCAGTTCCAAAATCTGTTGACATTTCATCCATTTCGAAATCCATTCTCCCAGATAATGCATCCATGTTTCCCCCAGTTACAACACGCTTCCATTTTTTCCACATGACACCGCAAAGTATGTGCATTGCAGTATGAGTGCGCATCATTTGACGCCTTCTCTCTTCATCCACTTCACCTGAAATGCGTGTTCCTTTTGTAGGTATTGGTCCAGCTAAGGTATGCCAGATTTGTTGATTGACGGTTCTTACATCAATGACGGAAGCCGCACCGTTTTCCCATAATAAATGACCAGTGTCATGAGGCTGACCGCCACTAGTTGCATAAAAAGCTGTTTGGTCTAGTTCAATTCTTGAATCATCTACGTCTGTCACAACTGCTTCAAAAGATCTGAGTTCCGCATCATTCAAATAAAGTTTTTTTGTCATATCAGTTAATTATTTTTTTCTGTATTTATTAAGACTCTTAATTCCCCTTCAACAACTTGCCATGTAAGTTGTTGAAGGCCAGTACCATCCGGAGGAAATTTATTTTTTGAATTACATGAATTAAAAAAGTTGGAATTGTTGGAATCCCATTGCACGATGCAAGAGTCAGATTGTTCAGGTACCTGAGCTAGAAATGCAAACCAATTTGTTTGTGGATCGTTGCCAGCGTGAGTGATCCAAATAGGTCTTTTACGACCTACTAGGTCAGGGAAAAGAACAGGACCGTTCAAAGAGATTTCATTAGCGAGATTGGTCGCATGAATTCCACGAAAATCATCGTCACCTAAACGAATTTCTATTGAATCTGAAGATTTTGATATAGAGAGAAGGATAAATAAGCATGCTAGAGCAAGAACAATTCCAGCAACACCTACAACGGTTGCTTTTACTACGTTTACGCGGATTCCGTGAGCTCTTGCCAATTTTTCCTTCTCTGGTTTGGGTCTTCTCGTTACTTTGCCTAGTATCACGGCCGTTTGCTATTGCATTAAATAATAATAAATTAACTACTTTTGGAAATATACAGGAGCTTAAATAAATGGATCTTTTTGAGTATCAAGGTAAAGAATTTTTCGCCGAATATGGAATGCCTGTTTCACCAGGTGAATTAGCACTTACGACCGAAGAAGCAGTAACAGCAGCAGAGAACTTGGGATGCCCAGTAATGGTAAAAGCCCAAGTTCATACCGGAGGAAGGGGCAAAGCAGGCGGTGTTAAATTCGCAGCAAGCATTGATGAAGTGTCAGAACACGCAGAAAATATCCTTGGGCTTGATATTAACGGACATATAGTTGAACGTCTTTGGATAGAAAAGGCTTCAGATATAGCAGAAGAGTACTATGCCTCATTTACTTTAGATCGATCCGCAAAAAAGCATTTGGGGATGCTTTCAGCAGAAGGGGGCGTGGAAATAGAAACAGTTGCCGAAGAAAACCCAGAAGCAATAGCCAGAATTTGGGTAGATCCTGTAGAAGGACTTTCTGAAGGGAATTGCAGGAATTGGGTGAAAGAAGCGGCTTTACCTGAACAAGCGATTGAAGGTGCAGTAGAGATCCTTTTAAAACTCTATGAAGCTTATGTAGATGGAGATGCAGATCTAGTTGAAATTAATCCATTGATTTTGACGGAAGATGGAAGGGTTCATGTTCTAGACGCGAAGGTGACTTTGGATAGTAATTCAGTTTTTAGACATGAAAGTTATGTAGATTTTGATCAAACACAAACCAGAGACGAGCGTGAGACAGCGGCCCACTCAAAGGGTTTGCAGTACGTCGGATTAGAAGGAGAAGTCGGTGTTATTGCTAACGGTGCAGGTTTAGCAATGTCTACTGTTGATGTTGTTAACCAAGTAGGCGGTCGTCCAGCAAATTTCTTAGATATTGGCGGAGGTGCAAACGCAGATGTGATGACTGCAGCATTAGAAGTAATCAATAATGATCCAGACGTTAGAGCTATTTTCATTAACATTTTTGGTGGTATTACTAGAGGTGAAGAAATAGCTAATGGAATAATCGATGCATTAGACAGAGTAGAAATACGTTCCCCGATTGTAATCAGACTTGATGGGACAAATGCAGATGAAGGTAGGGCAATTCTTGAACCACACTTGTCACAAACACTGCAAGTAGCACCCACAATGCTGGATGGAGCTGAACAAGCTGTTGCTTTAGCGAAAGGAATTAATAATTAATGAGTATTTTTGTAAATTCAGAAACAAAAGTTATTTATCAGGGTCTAACAGGAAGTCAAGGCAAGTATTACGGATTATTAAACAGGGACTATGGAACAAAAGTTGTAGCTGGTACAAATCCAAAAAAAGCTGGGACAGATGTTGAAGGAATTCCAATCTTTGCAAGTGTTGCTGAAGCCGTTGAAGAAACAGGCGCAACAGCATCATGTATTTTCATTCCTGCTCCAGGCGTAAGAAGTGCCGTGCTCGAAGCTGCTCAAGGTGGAGTCGATTTTATTGTTGCAATAACGGAAGGAGTCCCAGCACACGACGAGGCTCTCTTCTATAACCAACTTCGTAAAGATTTTCCTAATGTTCAACTGTTAGGCCCTAATTGTCCAGGGATCATATCGCCAGGAGAATGCAACATAGGTATCACTGCAGGCCATATAGCTCTCCCTGGTGGACCTGTAGGGATTGTAAGTCGATCCGGGACACTTACTTATCAGGCTTTACATGAACTGAAAGAGAAAGGTATAGGTTGCACAACTTGTGTTGGAATCGGCGGTGATCCAGTTCCCGGAACTTCATTTATTGATTGCTTAGCCGCTTTCGAAGCTGACCCGGAGACCAAAGCAGTCATGATGATAGGTGAAATTGGAGGAAGCGCCGAAGAAGAAGCTGCAGAATTTATTTCTAATAATATGACTAAACCTATTTCTGCTTATATAGCGGGAGTAACAGCACCACCGGGTAAAAAAATGGGGCATGCAGGAGCGATAGTTTCAGGAGGTAAGGGTACCGCCAAAGCGAAAATGGAAGCTCTTGAAGAAGCGGGTGTCAAAGTTGGGAACAACCCGACTGAAGCTGGTGACTTAATGGCAGAAATTGTTTCCCAGCTTTGAAGATTGAAATGGTACGGTCGTTCTATGCGTTTGGCCGTTTTAGTCTCTGGGACAGGAAGCATTCTTGAAGCAATTTCTCATTCAGGTATAGAGATTTCTTTGGTAGTTGCCGATAGAGAATGTGAAGCGATACAACGTGCATTAGACAGAGGTTTAAATGTAGAACTTATTGAACGTTTAGACTTTGGTGAAAAATTTGATCGAGTCGCATTTACGAATCAATTAGTTAGGAAATTAGAAATAGCCGAAATTGAATTAATAGCAATGGCTGGGTTCGGAACAATTCTTGAAAAACCGATTTATGACGCTTATGCAGGAAAAGTACTAAATACGCATCCATCATTGCTTCCTGCTTTTCCGGGTTGGAACGCAGTAGAAGAGGCGATTATTGCAGGAGTTGAAGAAACAGGTTGCACCATTCATCAAGCAACACTCGAAGTTGACTCCGGTACTATTTTAGCTCAAGAAATTGTGCCTATTCTTGAAGGAGACGATACGTCTAGTTTGCATGAGAGAATAAAAAGAATTGAACGCAAATTGTATGTGAGTGTAATTAAAAGAATCATGAATGAACCAGATTATGGTTCGGTGGCATAAAGGAGAAAATTTGAATTCGTCCCGTGCTTTGTTGTCCGTCTATGACAAGACTGGAATAGTTGACTTCGCGAGAAACCTTATTGATCTTGGATGGGAAATAATTTCATCTGGCGGAACAGCAAATCACTTGCTTGAATCTGGACTGGATGTAATTGAAGTTTCAGATTTTACAGGAGCACAAGAAATGCTTGATGGTCGTGTGAAAACTCTTCATCCAAAGATTCATGGTGGAATTTTGGCAGACCGTTCAAATCAAGAACATCTTAAAGAATTAGAAAATCGAGGAATAAAACCCATCGATTTGGTAGTTGTAAATCTTTATCCATTTGTAAAAGATCCCGGGATTGAATTAATAGATATAGGCGGTCCAACAATGGTTAGAGCAGCGGCGAAAAACTTTGACTCAGTTGGAGTGGTAGTAGATCCTTCCAAATATGAATCCGTAATTGATGAAATACGACAAGAAGGAAGCCTCACACCAAAGACACGACGCGATTTAGCTAGAGATGCTTTTGCCCATACTGCTGGATACGACTCAGAGATAGTTTCATGGTTTGACGAAGGACAAGAAGAATTACCTAAGAGTTTTCATTTATCAATTGAAAAAACAGGAGAACTTAGATACGGAGAAAATCCTCATCAAGTTGGAGCTAGATACCGCTTCACAAATGCATCAAGTTGGTGGGACAAATCAATTGTTCATAGCGGGAAACCAATGTCATATTTAAACATTTTTGATACCGAAGCAGCTTGGAGGATGGTTAACCAACTCGATGACGAGCCATCTGCAGTAGTTGTAAAGCATGCTAACCCTTGTGGAGCAGCTACCGCGAAAACAATTGAAGAAGCATATAAAGCTGCACATGAGTGTGATCCGATATCAGCATTTGGCGGAATAGTTGCTTTAAATCGTCGAGTTACTACCGAAGTCAGCGAGAAGCTAAGTGAGATTTTCACTGAAGTGGTGATAGCCCCGTCATATGAAGACAAAGCGGTTCAAAAGCTTAAAGAAAATACGAATTTGAGAATCATCGAAGCCGGACCTCCTACGAGTTACAAATTTGATTATCGAAATGTTGATGGGGGTTTATTAGTGCAAACCTCTGACACACATTTAGGTGATCTCTCTGAATGGGTGGTTGTAACTGAAAGGCAACCAAATGAATCTGAATGGATTGATCTTGAATTTGCTTGGAAAATAGTTGCCAGTGTTTCATCAAATGGAATAGTTCTGTCGAAAAACAGACAAGCAGTTGGAATTGGAGTTGGTCAACCCAACAGAAGAGATGCTGCGCGAATCGCAACTGAAAAAGCAGCAGGTAGAGCCACAGGTGGTGCATGTGCCAGTGATGCTTTTTTTCCTTTCAGAGATGGTTTGGACGCAGCGATCGATGCTTCAGCTAGCGCAGTTATACAACCAGGTGGATCCGTAAGAGATGACGAGGTAATAGAGGCAGCGAATGAAGCGAACCTGACAATGGTATTTACTGGTATTCGTCATTTCCGGCACTAGGAGGGTTGCTTTTAATCAGGTATCGTTCACCAAATGGCAGCACAATTATTAGCAGGGGCGCCGGTTGCAGATTCAGTCTTAGATGACGTAAAAATACGCACTCGTTCACTAATAGAAAAAGGAATTAAACCTGGATTGGGAACAATACTTGTTGGCGAAGATTCTGCAAGTGCAGGTTATGTGAGGAAAAAACATGAAACCTGTGAAGAGGTAGGTATCGCATCACAACACATAGAGATTTCAAGTGATGCTTCTCCGACTGCTCTACTTGAAGCTGTAAATAATTTCAATAACGATCCAGAAGTTCACGCTTACATCATTCAACATCCGGTTGCAGATGGATTTGATTTCAATACTGCTTTATCACTAATGAATCCTGAAAAGGATGCTGATGGTCTTCACCCGGTCAATTTAGGAAAATTAGTACTTCAAGAAAAGGGTCCAGTTCCATGCACGCCAGCGGGTATACAGGCAATACTCGTTCACTATGGGATTGAAACAGCTGGAAGACATGTAGTAGTAATTGGAAGAGGACCTACGCTTGGCCGCCCAATGGCTTTGTTAATGTCTTCGAAAGAGCAAGGAGCTAATGCTGCAGTAACCGTTGTACATTCAGCAGTTCCTAATCTTTCAGAAATTACAAATAAAGCAGATATTGTTATTGCGGCAGTAGGAATCCCTTCTTTCGTTACTCCTGAAATGGTTCGCCCTGGTTCTGTTGTCATTAGTGGAGGAATCTCATGGGAAGGTAAAAAATTGCTTCCTGATGTAGATGAATCTGTTGAAGAAAAAGCATCGTGGATAACTCCACGACTTGGCGGTGTGGGACCAACCACAGTTGCGATGTTGCTTCGTAACACAGTAGAAGCAGCAGAAAGAAAAATTCTCTAATTTTTTTTTAATTACAACTCTTTAGATCCGAAAGAAGGCGTTGACCTAGATAAGGTCAAGGTATGGCTGAAAAAATAAAGATGGGTTCAAATGGAACCCTAGAAGTACCAGATGAACCAATTATCCCTTTTATCGAAGGTGACGGAACCGGAGTCGATATTTGGCCGGCTGCAAGGCATGTGTTGGATGCGGCAGCTGCTAGGCACGGGCGAAAAGTTGAATGGATGGAGGTTCTTGCTGGGCAAAAAGCTTATGACGAAACAGGTGAGTGGCTTCCTCAAGAGACGATTGATGTCTTTAATGAGTATCTAATTGGGATAAAAGGGCCATTAACCACCCCTATTGGAGGTGGTTTCAGAAGTTTGAACGTGGCTTTGCGACAAATTCTTGATTTGTATGTTTGTTTAAGACCAGTTAGATGGTTCCCAGGCGTGCCTTCACCAGTTAAAGCTCCTCATTTGGTAGACATGGTTATTTTTAGGGAAAATACTGAGGATATTTATGCAGGTCTTGAAGCTGAAGCATTCTCCCCAGAAGCTAAAAGGTTAAGAGAGTTGTTGTCTGAGAATTTTGGTTGGGAAATTAGAGAAGATTCCGGAATTGGAATAAAACCAGTGTCAAAGACAGGGTCACAACGACTTCAGAGAGCAGCGCTTCAGTACGCGGTTGATAGAGGACGAAATAGAGTCCACTGGGTTCATAAAGGAAATATTATGAAATTCACAGAAGGTGCTTTTCAAAAATGGGGTTATGAACTTGTCAAAGAAGAATTTAGTGATGAAGCAGTTGCTTGGGAAGATTGTGGCGGGGATTCTGGAGACAAAATTCTTGTTCAAGATGCGATCGCAGACATTGCTTTGCAACAAGTACTTACACGCCCCGATGAATTTGATGTGATAGCTACAATGAATCTTAATGGCGACTATCTGTCCGATGCTTTAGCAGCACAGGTAGGTGGAATTGGTATAGCTCCCGGAGCTAATGCAAATTATGTAACTGGCCATGGAATTTTTGAAGCAACTCATGGAACAGCTCCGAAATATGCTGGTCAAGACAAAGTTAACCCCTCTTCTGTTCTTCTTTCGGGAGTTCTAATGTTCGAACACATTGGTTGGAGAGATGTAGCAGATGAGATAGTCAAAGCTCTTGAAGCAACAATTGCTGACAAAGTTGTTACTTATGATTTTGCACGTCAAATGGAAGGTGCAACAGAAGTTAAGTGTTCAGAATTCGCACAAGCAATTGTCGACCGATTCTGAATCAGAACGCACAACCATAGAAGTTGGAGAAGGTTCCAACGAAAATGGGGTTGCGAAACGTTGGTTTAGATTAGTTTTTCGTTCTATAAAAGCCCATCCGATACCACACATCATAGGAATTTCAGCAGGTAACCTTTTCTCTTTAGTCGTTGTAAGTTTCACAATTGTTTTAGGTCGTGTCACTGACAAGGTGATTATTCCAGGTCTAGATGGGGATGGAGTAGAAGGACGAACGATTCTTGGAGGGTTTGTAGCAATAGTCATTGTTGGTCTTATAAGAGGTTTTTCGGTAATGCTAAGAAGATTTTTTAATTTCACGGCAGTAGAGAAAACCAAACAGACTTGGAGACTTGGAATAATCGATAATATTTTGGATGCTCCAAGAGCTCATTACTGGTCAAGATCCACCGGAGAACTTTTAGCGAGAGTAGATACTGATGTAGAAACAGCAACTTCGGTATTAATGCCTTTAGCTTTTTCAGTCTCTGTGATTTCACTTATTTTGGTTTCGTTGATAAGTCTTTTGATAATTCATCCTTTGTTCTTCGTTGTCGCTTTGTTGCTTTTTCCTGTACTTGCAGTGTTGCAAAGGTTTTTTGTTCGCGCAGTTGAAAGTCCCGCAAGAAGAGCCCAAGCGCTCATAGGAGAAGTTTCAGAAATAGCGCATGAAAGTCTCGACGGAATAATGGTTGTTAAGACAATTGGGAGACAAAAGCAAGAACTGGATCGATTAAATGAAAAGTCACAACTTTTACGCGAAGAACGTTTAAAAATCGGATGGCATAGAGCGGTTTTCTCCCCGCTTTTATATCACCTACCAAATTTAGGAATTCTAGTTTTACTAATGGTCGGAGCTCTGTTGGTTGACAACGGTTCAGTGACTGTTGGCGAAACTGTTCAAGCAATGGCTTTATTCATGATTCTTACGCTTCCAGTTCAAATACTTGGTTTCATGTTTCAAGAAATGCCTCGGTCAGTAGTAGCTATGGATCGAATAGATGAAATCTTTTCAATCGAAAAAGTTCAATACGCTGAAGAAGGAAAAGTCGAAAAACCTGTAGATGTAATTTTTGACAAAGTTGGCTTTTCATACCCCACTGAAAATGAAGATCATCTTGAACAAACCGTCTTAGAAAATTTTTCTGAAAAAATTATCGAGGGGGAATCTGTAGCTTTAGTGGGATCTACCGGGTCGGGCAAAAGCACACTCGTAATGCTTATGTCAGGATTGATCGAACCAACTTCTGGAAACATAACTTTAGGAAATGCGAATGTTAGTGAACTGGGCCCAGATTTTGTTTCTAGTCATATAGCCACCGTTTTCCAAGAGACATTTCTTTTCGCTTTGAGTCTTCGTGAAAATTTGACATTAGGTGAAAATGTTTCAGACTCAGATATTTATTCGGCACTTAAAATTGCATCGGCATATGATTTCGTTTCCGAGCTACCTCATGGAATTGAAACGATAGTTGGGGAACGAGGAGTAACTCTCTCAGGAGGTCAACGTCAACGTATAGCTATTGCACGCGCTCTTTTGAGAAAACCTTCAGTTTTGGTTTTAGATGATTCTACCTCCGCAGTAGATCCCAAAGTTGAAGCTGAAATTCTACAAAATATAAAAACAAAAACTAATTGTTCTTTACTTGTTATTGCTCACCGTTTAGCAACCATTCGACTAGCGGAAAGAGTAATTTTTATTGACGATGGGAAAGTTTCCGCTTCCGGTTCTCATGATGAGTTATTAAAAATTGATGATTACGCCAATCTCGTAAGCGCATACGAGGACATAAAGCTATGACATTTTTAGACGGGCATGATGCTATAGGAAAAGAATTCGAAACCGAGACGAAAGAATTAGAAGGAATCGAAGAGGTAGGTGCTCTTAAGGTTCTCAAGAGAGGCTTAAGAGCATCCCCAGAATTACGTGCGGGTATCTCACTAACAGCATTGATGGCTTTAGCAGTAGCAGGTGGAAAATTATTAGTGCCATTAACGATCAAAGAGGTTCTTGACAGAGGTATTACAACAAATGGTGTAAATGTTAATTCAGTTCTGTTTTTTTCTTTTATCGCCATGTTTCTCTCGATTGCATCAATGGCTCTTGGTAGAGCAACTTATTATCGCTTGGCCAAAACAGCAGAAAATGTTTTAATGGGCTTACGGATACGAACATTTGAACACCTACATAAATTAAGCATCGCTGATCATGTAGAAGCCAGAAAAGGTGCCTATACCGCAAGAGTAACAAGTGATGTCGAAACCCTCACACAATTCGCTCAATGGGGTGCAATAGCTTGGATAATCAATTCCATACAAATACTTGCAGTTCTAGTAATTATGATTGTTTACTCTTGGCACCTTTCAATCGTCACCCTGTTAGTTCATGCGCCTTTGTTTCCTGTACTTAGATGGATGCAACGACGACAATTACGAGCTCACGACCGAGTTCGAAGCCGAGTATCTGACACACTTTCAGTAGTTTCAGAATCGATTCAAGGCGTAGATGTTGTTAGATCTTATGGATATCGGCAAAAAACTAGATCAAAATTACACCACGCCATTGGCGATCAATATAAAGAGCAGATGGTTGCTCAAAAATACTTTTCATTTGTATTACCAATTACTGACATTATTGGAGTCGCCGCAATTGCATCAGTTGTCGGTGCAGGAGTTTATTGGGGTCCAGACTGGGGGGTTACTTCAGGTGAATTGATCGCCTTCGTATTTTTGTCAAATCTTTTAGTAATGCCAATATCTGAATTAGGGGAAGTTCTTACCCAAACCCAGACTGCACTTGCCGGATGGTGGAAAGTTTTAGAAGTGTTAGACAAAGATATTGAAGTTAAAGAACCGGATCAAGGTTTAACTTTGCCTGACACCCCGCTTGACATAAAAGTTGAAGCGATTGATTTTTCATATAGAACCGGGGGTTTGGTGCTCGACAACGTCGATATCCATATACCTGCTGGAATTTCAGTAGCAGTTGTTGGTGAAACTGGTTCAGGGAAAACGACTTTCGCAAAATTACTTACTCGACTAGCAGATCCAACAAATGGTCGGATTTTAATAAATGGTGAAGATCTTAGAGAAATAGATTCTGATCACAGGCACAGATCAATAAGGATGGTTCCCCAAGATGGCTTCTTGTTCGACACAAGCGTGATAGAAAATGTCCGTTTCGGACGAAACGATGCTCAGAGAAGTGAAGCAGAAGAAGCTATCAGTGACTTAGGACTATGGCCTTGGATAAACCAACTACCGGAAGGATTAGAAACACTTGTCGGTGAAAGAGGTGAAGCTCTTTCAGTGGGGGAAAGACAACTGGTAGCACTAGCCAGAGCACAAGTAGCGAATCCAGGTTTATTGATTTTAGATGAGGCCACTTCTGCAATTGATCCAGAAACCGAACAGATGTTAGAAGCTACATTAGAGCGATTAGCACAAGGCCGAACAACGGTCAGTGTCGCCCATCGAATATCGACCGCTGAAAGAGCAGATTTAATTTTGGTTTTCGACAAAGGAAAAATAGTTGAAAAAGGAAAACATTCAAACTTAGTTAGCTTAGATGGAATCTATTCGAAGCTTTATGAGTCTTGGATTGGCAACACGAGGGAAGTGTGAAAAAAGTAACAAATCGATTTGATTATCGTTTTTCACGCCAAACTCAGAATTTAGAAAGTATTCTCAGGTGAAAGTAAAAATAGTTTAAATGGAGTAGATCTTGAACCAGAACCCAATTCGAATAGCGGTAACCGGAGCTGCAGGCCAAATTGGTTATAGCCTCGTTTTTCGTATAGCTAGTGGACAACTTTGCGGCTCGAATCAGCCCGTAATCCTCCAACTGTTAGAGATACCCCCAGCAATGGGTGCACTAGAAGGAGTCGCTATGGAACTTGATGATTGCGCCTTTCCTTTGTTAAAAGAAATAGAACTTTCGGATCAAGCAGAGCAAGCTTTTAATGAAGCAAACATTGCTTTATTAGTTGGATCTAGACCCAGAAGTAAAGGGATGGAGCGCAAAGACCTTTTGGAGGCAAATGGTGAAATTTTTACCGGCCAAGGTGAAGCATTGAATAAAAAGGCAGCAGATGACATACGTGTATTGGTGGTTGGTAACCCCGCAAACACCAACTGTCTTATAGCGATGAATAATGCGCCTGATATACCTAGTCAAAGATTCACAGCAATGACTCGCTTGGATCACAACAGGGCAATTACCCAAGTTGCTCATAAGTTAGATATTCCAACAACAGAAATAACCAAAATGACTATTTGGGGAAATCACTCTGCAACTCAGTATCCGGATTTATTCAATTGCGAAATTTCTGACAAATCTGCCGCAGAGGTTATAGATGATCAGAATTGGTTAGAAAATACTTTTATTCCTTCGGTTCAACAAAGAGGAGCAGCCATAATCGAAGCTCGAGGTGCTTCCAGCGCAGCGTCAGCTGCAAATGCCGCAATTGATCATGTCCGCGATTGGACTGGTTCAACCCCTGAAAATGACTGGGTGTCTATGGCCGTGTGTTCTGATGGAAGTTACGGAGTTGAAGAAGGTCTAATTTCGTCCTTCCCCGTTAAATGCTCTGATGGGAATTGGGAAATTGTGAAAGATCTTGAAATAGATGATTTTTCAAAAATGAAAATTGATGCCTCGATTAAAGAATTATCTGAAGAACGAGACACTGTCTCTGGCTTGAACTTAATTTAAAAAAAGTTCACAGCCAGCTAACTGGGTCTCCCTTTTTAACTAAGCAATCGTTTATTACAGATCCCGTGATACCTCCGCGCCAGGATGGCTTCAAAGCTTCACGGAGTCCTTCGGAAACCTCATTCATCAGTTTGCATGGAACAGTCTCACCTGTTACTTCAATTTTGAGTTCACCAATCTGGAGAATTTTTCCTACAGTTTCTTCAAGCGTCACGCCACTTACAATAAAATTTGCTCTTCGTTCTTTAGGGTCAACGGATTCACCTATGTTACTTATTGCAACTTCCCAGCTTTCTTTAGAAAGAACAGTCACTTGCCGGTCTGCATGAGGCTCTTTTGCAGAATCCTTGATACCTTCACCAGCTCTTACTTCTGCTTCAGTAAGCGGAACCATTGGTTGACCGTGATTTTCTTTCAGCCAAATTTCTAATAATTCACCCATATGTAAAAGCTACTAGTGTTTATTAAGAATCGGTAACCGTCGAATCGCGAATTGTTTCAAAGACATCTTCTAGTTGGTCGAACATTTCCGAAGATTCAAGAAGTCTTCTTGGATCACCACCTATTTCCATATTCCCTTCAATTACAGCGTTCAAAGGATTTATCTTCCCTTCAAATAAGGAAATTGCTGTAGGCCTATCAGTTTCAAACCAAACATCAGGTTCATGTCTACAATCAGCAGAAATTTCTATGTCGCCCTTATTTATTTGGATTTGCCAGCTAACAGATTCCTCATCTACAACTCTGTACTCGACAACAAGTTCAATTCCACTTATAGCATTTCCTAAACCCTTGTGGGATTGGGCAGCGTTGTTTAACTCTTCTATCCACCGATCCGAGAGGTGTAAGATTTTTTCCACTGTTCAATCTTACGCTTACTCCGTAACAGACCTCCCTTGATCTTCCTAGTACTGTTAAATAATGGAAAAGATTGGTATCGGGCAAAAAACCTATGACTACGAACCTGTTAGAGGAATTTGGAAACGTTTGGAAGGCCCAGAAGACGTTCTTGATTTAATGGATACAGGAGTCGATGGGATAATCGCGGTAATTAGAGATGCAGGTGCCACTTTCTTATCTCCGATTTTTGATGAGCTATCTGGAGTGATTTGTACAGGAGGAACAATCAGAAGCCATATAGGAATAGTTAGCCGTGAATTTAAAATCCCAGGTCTAATAGCAGCCGAATTTTCTAACGAGCCTGAAAACGGAACTGAAATAATCCTTGATGGCACTGAAACTACAGGTTCAATTTATTTAGCTGATCAAAATGAGTGAAACTTCAGAAGTAAACAACTACATAAAGTCAATCAATCCGATCTCAGCACGTCTGATGGCTGAACGAACAGGTTATTCATCCCAGCTAATCCCTGTTACTTCTTATGTGACAGTTTCGGCTATTGAAGCTTTTTTACGATATCCCGAAGCGGTAAAAACTATAACCGGATCTATGCAACCAGAAGAGATCGGTATGCAAGCAAGAAAACCGGCTTGTCAAGCGAATTCAGTTTTTCTTTGGGGGGTGGCAAATTTCTGGCTGATAGGAAGAAACATAATGTCTTTGATCGACCAATCTCTAGATGATGTTTCAAATGCTCATACAGTCTTAGATTTTTGGGGCCGCGTGTCCCGTTCCTATAGAGGCGGCGAGTATCTTCATTCAGCTGACAATAACAACAGGATAAATGTGTTGGAATCGTCTCAATTAGAATTTTTTGAACAATCAGTAAGTTCCGTGGACGAGCACAGACGAACTTTAATAAGGCAGTTAAATGCGACTTTAATCAATTACCTTTTCTTGCTTTACTTTGATACTCGTGTAGGGCATGGAGATACCGGGCCATACAAATTAGCAGATGGTAGAACAATGATTGTCAGAGATTACTACAGACTTAGTAAAAGTGATTTCTGGTGGTCGGAAGTTGCTTCAGATCTACCGTATGAAAACTTGACAGCAATTTTTGTTTTGGATCCGAAAGTTGAAGTGACTGTCACAGATTTTGGAACTTCTGTTACAACACCAGAAGATTATTTAAACCACTTAAGTTCATTTGCGATTTTTGCAAATGTAAATGGAAAACTCGAACCGATAGATGATAACCAATTTGAAGCCTTTGTTGTAAAAGTAAAACAAATTCAAAAAACCCATTACAGGAATATTGTTTCCATGAGCCGAGATGAGCGTATCAAGTGTGGAGCCTATGTTTATTTCACTTTTCTTCGCCCTTTCGCTCAAATAGCGGGAGTTGAAAAAGAAATAGACTGGGAGTGTCCACGTGATATTTCAAAAGATCTTTACCCATTAGTAACCGCCGAAGTTGAACCCCCACAACAAGATCCCAATAATGATCCCTACCCCTATTATGAGGAGATTAATAAATGAGCGTTCCGACACCTGCCGACGAAAAACGTCACGAAAAAGGACCAGAAAGACTTTGGAGTGAATCCTGGTACATGGATTGGTTTGATGAGGAAGGTAAAAATGGCGGGTACGTAAGACTCGCTGTGTGCTCTAATCTCAACGAATGTTGGTTTTGGTGCTGCATCGTAGGGCAAGACCAGAAGCCTGTTTTCATTATCGACCACGACGCAACAATTCCTGAACCCCCAGGATTAGAGATTAGATCCACTGGTTTATGGGCAGATTTAGCAGTTGAAAGCCCGCTTGAATACTTCAGTGTAGGTGTAGAAGCATTTGGAGTTGCCCTCGACGACCCTAAAGAAGCTTATGGGGATATGAGAGGCGAGAAGGTTCCAGTCGGAATAGATTTAGGGTGGGCAACTGATTCTCATGAAAATAAATCTGATGGATCAGAACCCTGGGCGTTTCATTATGACGTGACTACCCGATATGAAATTCCATGCAAAGTTTCAGGTGAGATACAAATAGGTGAAACAAAATCTCAAATAGACGGATGGGGTCAACGCGATCATTCATGGGCAGAAAGAGATTGGTGGGATAAAGGATGGACTTGGTTTTCAGGACGTTTTGATGATGGGTCAAGATTCCATGCGGTTTCTGTAGAGGGACATGATTCAGGAATCGGGTACCACTCTTCTCCTGATGGGCTCATTGCAGAGTATAGGGTCGCATCAAATCCACAATTAGGGCAAGAAGGAATTCCAACAAGCGGTCATGTAAAACTTGGTGAAACGATTATTGAATTTGAACCAATTGGATGGGCGCCTGTTCTCCTAACAGATCCCGACAATGGTCGTATTTCACGTTTTCCACGTGGCCTAGTTTCTATACAAGCTAATGATGGTCGTAAAGGTCATGCATGGATTGAGTTCAACCAACCTCAGAGATAATTAAGAATTACTGATTTAGGGTTTGGTAGATCTTTTAGAGACTGAATCAATTATCAGAACAAGTCCGAAAGCTAAAAAACCTAAAAGCAGAGGGGTGAGAAAATTAGTTGAATTAGGCCAGTTGACATTTGTTCCAGAAAGTATCTCATTTCCATCTTCGTTAATCACACCGACTCCATTAGGCCAAGGCCAGAGAACCCTAGATGATCCAAGCATCAAACCAATTAAACAAGACAGAACTATGTCCCTGTGTTTATCCAATAAAAACTTTAAGACAGTAGAAAAAACTGCAAGACCAATAATCGCACCAAGTGAAAGCATCGAAAGTTTCTCAAAGTCTTGATTATCAATCGCAGTTAAAACAGAAGCATAATTTCCCATTACGAGAAGCAAGAATGCGCCAGACACTCCAGGGAGTATCCATGCACAAATAGCAACGAATCCTGAAAGAAAGAAGACCCACGACGACGGGTCTTCAAAAGCACTAGAGCGAAAACCCAGTAGAGCGAAGAAAATAATTGCTGTAGCTAATGAAAATACAATTTTTTGCAAATTCCAATAATTTATTAATGAAAAAGCGATGAATGCAGATGCCGCCACCAAACCAAAAAATAAACCTGACATTGGTTCAGGATGCTTTTCAAGTAGATCGACCATAGGTCCTGAAACTGAAATAATAGTTACGAACATCCCAGCAATAACTGGAATCAGGAAGAAGAAGTTAACTTTTTTGAGTTGTTGAATGAATCCTGAGAAGTCTCCCTTCAGGAGTTTTCCCAGACTCAAAGCACAATTGCTTATGCTCTCCAGAAGTTGCTCATAGATGCCAAGGACTAGAGCGATTGTTCCTCCAGACACTCCAGGCACTACATCAGCAATACCCATAGCAATTCCTCTAAAGAGGTTATTAGTGAATTTTTTTAAGCGAAAAAAGACTGAGGCAAGATTATTCATCGTTTTTAAAACTTGACAAAAAGGGAGTCAATGCCTCGATTATCTGTTGTGGAGCGCGAATCGGTTTCCCATCACAGTTAGTGATTGCAACTCTGACACGTTGTGTAGCTACTACGTCATTCTCATCCATGATCTGCTGCCACCACAGAGATGAAGCTCTACGCATTTCCAGAATTTCAGTTTCTATTGTCAGAAAAGAACCTGCTTCTACAGGTTTTAGAAACGCTGTCTCTATTTGCGATACGACGAACCTAAAGTTATTTTTCTCAATTTCATGCAGAGCTAAGCCAACTTGTTCAAGCATTTCTATACGACCGGTTTCAAATAACTGAACATAGGCAGAATGATTTAAATGACCGTATGGGTCTAATTCGTAGAAACGAACTTTTACTTTATGACTATGAGGCACAAAATTACGTTAGTCCGACATATAGGTTCTGTGGCGTCGTTCTCAATAACAAAAAGAATTTATTATTCCTTAGTTAAAAGGGTTACTATTTTCTGCCCCGTCAGAGGGGGAAATCCTGCCGGCTTTATACCAATAGACCCCACAAAGTACAAGAAGACCTATTCCTATCCCAAGTAGAGCGCAGACAAATCCGATGATCAAAAATGGCAGAAACCAAGATTTTTTAAGATCAGGTCTTTTTCTAATATCTAAAAGGAATTTAATCCAAAATGCTATGCCAACAAACCAAATAATTGTTGCTACTGGACTCATAATATAATTTTATCTCTACTTTCTTTAACGTTGACCAGACAGAGCGCGGTTTTTGACTTTTGCTTTCATGTAATCGCGATTCATAAAAGCAATAAAATCAAGAGTTATCTCCTTAGGGCAAGCCTCATGGCATTCTCCATGATTTGTGCAAGAACCAAAAAATTCTTCCATAGTCCCAACCATCATTTCAGTTCTCTTCCACCTCTCTGGCTGACCTTGAGGCAAAGATGCCATATGTGCAAGTTTGGCAGAAGTAAATAACTGTGCAGCAGAATTTGGGCAAGCAGCTACACAAGCGCCACATCCTATGCATGCAGCTGCGTCAAAAGCCTGATCGGCAGCTTCTTTAGGAACTGGGGTTAGATTCGCATCAGAAGCGGCACCGGTGTTGACAGATATGTAACCTCCTGATTCGATAATTTGATCAAAAGGAGATCTATCAACTACCAAGTCTCTAATCACCGGAAAAGAACTTGCCCTAAAAGGTTCAATAACAATTTCGTCACCGTCAGAAAATTCGCGCATATGTAATTGGCAAGTTGTTGTTGCTTTTCGAGGTCCGTGAGCCTGTCCGTTTATCATCACCCCGCAAGTACCACAAATTCCTTCGCGGCAATCACTTTCAATCGCGACAGGTTCAAGTCCTTTACTGTTTAGATCCTCATTAAGAAGATCTATCATCTCCAAAAAAGAAGCTTCAGTTGTTATTTTCTGAGCGTACTCTTCGAAGTGCCCAGATTTTTCAGGACCTTCTTGACGCCAAATCTTTAAATTTACGGTAATTACTTCTGACATTTTTTTCTCACTTATAACTCCGCTGGGTAAGGGTCACATTTTCGAAGTCTAGTTTTTCAACATGCCGAGTTTGCAAAGCATCTTTTCCAGTCCATTCCCAAGCAGCAACATGAGCAAAATTATCATCGTCTCTTTGAGCTTCACCCTCAGGGGTTTGGTGTTCCTCTCTAAAGTGTCCGCCGCAGGACTCTTTTCTTTCTAGAGCGTCATGTGCCATTAATTCTGCTAATTCGAAGAAATCTGAAACCCTTCCAGCTTTTTCTAAGGAAAGATTTAAAGTATCTGCGCTACCTAAAACGCGTAGATCGTTATAAAATTCTTCCTTCAAAGCGCCAATTTCAGAAACCGCTTTTTCGAGTCCTTCTTTATTTCTGCTCATTCCGATGTGGTCCCAAACAAGTCTTCCAAGCTCTCTATGGAAATAGTCAACTGAGCGAGTGCCATTAATTGAAAGCCATCTTGCTGTTTCGTCTTCTATAGCACTTACAGCATTTGTGAAAACTGGATCATCAGTTGAAACTGCTGGTTCTCCTAGTTGATCTGCCAGACCGTCACCAATCGTGTAAGGAAGTACAAAATAACCATCGGCTAGACCTTGCATTAGAGCACTTGCACCTAAACGATTCGCACCATGGTCAGAAAAGTTTGCTTCGCCTATGGCATAGAGACCAGGGATGGTCGTCATTAGGTTGTAGTCAACCCACACCCCACCCATTGTGTAATGGATTGCGGGATAAATACGCATTGGTATTTCATACGGGTTTTCACCAGTAATGCTTTCGTACATATCGAAGAGATTTCCGTATTTTGCGGAAATAGCATCATGACCATCCCTTTCAACAGCGGCAGAAAAATCTAAGTAAACCCCATTTTTTAATGGACCTACCCCATGCCCCTGATCAACTACATTTTTAGCGTTTCTAGAAGCAACGTCCCTAGGCACTAAGTTGCCAAAAGCCGGGTATTTATTTTCTAGATAGTAATCTCTTTCATTTTCGGGGATTTCGTGAGCAGGTCTTGAATCATCAAATGCTTCCGGAACCCATATGCGTCCGTCGTTTCGGAGTGATTCAGACATCAAAGTCAACTTTGATTGGAAATCATCGCTAGCAGGAATACAAGTCGGATGTATTTGTGTGTAACAAGGATTTGCGAAAAAAGCTCCACGACGGTGGGCTCTCCATGCAGCGGTGACATTACTCATCATCGCATTAGTTGATAGGAAATAAACATTTCCGTAACCACCTGTTGCTAAAACAACAGCATGAGCTGAATGAGGAATGATTTCACCAGAAAGCAAGTCACGTGTAACTATTCCGCAAGCTTGGCCATCTTTGGTAACTACATCGAGTAATTCTGCACGAGTATGTAATTCAACACTCCCAGCTGCGACTTGACGCATCATTGCTGAGTAAGCGCCTAATAGAAGTTGTTGTCCGGTCTGACCTCTTGCATAAAAAGTTCTAGAAACTTGAGCACCGCCAAAAGAGCGGTTATCTAAAAGGCCGCCATACTCTCTAGCAAAAGGAACTCCCTGAGCTGTTGCTTGATCGATTATGTTCGTTGAGACTTCTGCAAGACGATGCACATTAGCTTCCCTGGATCTGTAGTCTCCGCCTTTAATTGTGTCGTAGAAAAGTCTGTAAACAGAATCACCATCATTTTTATAGTTCTTTGCAGCATTGATTCCGCCCTGTGCAGCAATACTGTGTGCTCGACGAGGACTGTCATGGAATGTAAAAGCTTTAACTTTGTAGCCGAGTTCCCCTAGAGAGGCTGCAGCAGATGCACCAGCTAGACCAGTACCAACAACAATAACGTCGAATTTTCTTTTGTTATTTGGGTTTACCAAGTTCATTGAGAATTTATGGTTCTCCCATTTCTCTTCTAATGAACCTGAAGGCACTCGAGAATCAAGCACAGTTTTGTTATTAGTTGCCATGATTTAGTGATCCTCTAGTTGTTTTGTAAGGCATGCCAAAATTTCATCGGTGTCCCCGATGCTTACTTGACACAGACGTTCTTCTTCATCAATCAGATTTGCCTGTGTCATGATTGGAAAGCTTAGATTTCCTAAAAGGATCAGCCCTGCAAAGCTTGCAGCAAATCCTTTACGTAAATGGTTGTATTTAGGATTATTTATTCCGAGGCTCTGAAACATTGACCAAGCTCCATGAAAGATATGCCAAGCTAAAGCCATGTTTGCTATCACATAAAAAATCGCAACTGGGATCCTAGAAAGTGAAGAGTAGAGGTTGTGGTATGGATCGCCGGGAACAAATTCGTTACCAAGCCACCATCCCCAAGTTAGATCTGCAAGGTGGTAAATAAGAAATAAAGCGATTATCGGACCGGTCCAACGCATTGTACGGCTCGCATAACTTGCAGCTATGTATTCCCTTCCTCCTTCATATTTTTTTTCTCCACCCTGAAAAGAAGCATTTAGACTCGATTTTCTACTCATTTCTTTCAAAGTGATAGCTGAATGAAGATGCAATCCAAACATAACCATCAGGCCTAATCTCAACAGCCACAAAATCAGTGAACGCGGAAATATTCCACTTCCAAGATTTCTAAGGGACTCTGCGTATTCGTGCATTTTTGCAGGACCTTCATATACATGAAGATTTCCGATCATATGAATTAGAACGAAACCCAAAAGCCCTATTCCCGTAACAGCCATCACCCATTTTCTACCGACAGCTGTTTGGTAAAGATTTAGAGGAAAAGGCCATTCGCTACGACGGTCTCGAATGGGTTTCACTCGGTACCGTTCACTAGTTGTTTGGGTCATGGTATCTCCCGACTTAAGCCGGTTTGTCTGGGCAAAATGACACTTTAAACGCTACTTTAAAAGCTACCTGAGAGTACCTCTCAGTACATGTATCCATGCAAAAGGTCACACTATAAATTTGGTAAGTCCCTACAAAATGGGCTTAATTGACAAAGTGTTGTAGATAAACCTAGGGATTAGTCTGAGGATTAGATTGAAAAATTTATATTCGCTTCGTTCCGGCATTTAAATAAGGCAAAAGGATCGCTAGGGTTCCGCCATGGGTAATTTGTTCTCAAGAAATAGAAATGTTCAAAGACCAACCACTTTGGGTGGGCTCAAATCTAGTGGTTGGGAATCAGTTCCAGTAAAAGAGGAACTCAGAAGGAATCTGGTTGAAAGAATTCGAAACGACGATTCATTATTTTCAGGAGTCCATGGCTACGAAGAGACCGTAATGCCGCAATTAGAAAACGCGATACTTGCAGGACACGATGTAATTTTTCTTGGGGAGAGAGGACAAGCTAAGACTCGGTTGATACGAGGATTAATTGAACTATTAGATGAGTGGATGCCAGTAGTTGCAGGATCAGAAATCAACGATGACCCCTACTCACCGGTATCGAAGTATGCAAAAGATCTAGTAAGTCAACTCGGAGAAAACACCCCAATCGACTGGGTGCATAGGGATCTTCGTTATGGAGAAAAATTGGCAACCCCTGACACCTCTATAGCTGATCTGATAGGTGAAGTGGACCCAATTAAAGTTGCTGAAGGTAGGTATCTCTCAGATGAATTAACTCTTCATTACGGTCTGGTGCCACGTACAAATCGTGGACTATTCGCGATTAACGAACTTCCAGATTTAGCGGAGAGAATCCAAGTAGGGCTTTTAAATGTTTTGGAAGAACGAGATATCCAAATAAGAGGCTACAAAATCAGACTTCCGCTTGATGTTGTTCTGTTCGCATCAGCTAACCCCGAGGATTACACAAACCGAGGTCGGATCATTACACCTCTTAAGGATCGTTTTGGTTCGCAGATCAGAACTCACTATCCAACTGACACAGAGATAGAAATGGACATAGTTGAACAAGAAGCATCTATCCCATCAGTAGGTGAATTAGATGTGAACATTCCGAGTTTCATGACCAGAGTGATAGCGGTTTTGACACAGGAAGCACGTAAAAGTCCTCATCTAAACCAAAGATCTGGAGTATCAGTTCGTATGAGTGTGACCAATCAAGAAGCAATGGTTGCCAATTCTGTACGACGTGCATTACGTAATAAAGAAAAAGAAGCAGTTCCTAGGATTTCAGATTTAAATGCATTAATTGCTGCAACGGCCGGCAAAGTAGAAATTGAAAGTCTTGATGAAGAACGTGATTCTGAAATTGTTAATCAGCTATTAAATGAAGCTGTATTAAATGTTTTTAGAGATCTTGTTCCTGCTGAGTTTCATCAGCCGATTATCGAAGCTTTTGAGAATTTGGAAGGAATTTCAACCGGTGAAGACATTCGATCAGATGAATATCAGGATGTAGTAAATTCGAAAGTCCCTGCACTTGAACCAGCAGTTAAAGCCGTTTTAGAAGGTAGCAATTCAAATGGGTCGGCGATGACAGCTAGTGCCGTTGAGCTAATTCTCGAAGGGCTTCATTTGTCGAAGAGATTAAATAAATATGCTTCGGGTGCTAGAGCAAGTTACGCCACACGCACATAAATTTTTTTACGAATTAATTTCGAGTCATAACTCCATTATCGAAAACGACTCTGTCTCCAACGCGTGTCTGGAATAAAACTTGATCCGATTCTTCCCAAGCGTGGATTTCTAATACTTCACCAGGCATTACAGGTGATTTGAATCTTCCGCCCATGCTTCCAAAACGTGCAGGGTCGGAGTCGCACAAGGCATGTAATAATGCTCGTCCAGTGAAACCATATGTACACAGTCCATGGAGTATTGGTTTATCAAATCCTGCTGCTGAAGCAAATGAAGGATCCGAATGCAAAGGATTACGGTCACCATTTAATCTATAAAGAAGAGCTTGATCATTTCTTGTTTCATATGAGACTCTATGGTCAGCTTCACGATCTGGTAGGTTCCATTCAGTTGTAGGGCCACGATCTCCACCCCAACCTCCTTCTCCTCCGATGAACAAACCTGATTTTGTACTCCACATGGGATTTCCGTCAGTATCTGCAACATCTGTTTCCAGATAGACAAGCGCAGCTTTACCTTTGTCATAGATAGGTCCAATTTTTCCAGTTGATACTGCAGTTCCAGCTGCTGGAAGAGGTTGATGCAAGGTGATTGCTTGTTCAGCGTGAAGAAGGTTGACCGGATTGAAATCCCCAAAACTAGGAGTACTCCCGCCTCCCATAACTACAACTTGTGTGGGAAAAGCTACTTGATTTATTCCGTTACTGTTCTCAGTTGTGAATTCAAGTTCGAAACCTGTTGGATCGGAGACTCCAGCTCCTACACCAAGTGCGTACAACAAACTATCTTTCGATGTCCATGAAAATTCTGCAGGTTCTCCGATGGAGCCTGAAGCATCTGGATTAATTGGCATTATTCCCTCCTACTGTCTAAATATGAATCTACGTACCTTGAAGCTCATAGCCAACAAGAGTGATAAATAGAATCACAAGTTGTCTCTATTAGAGTGTTTTCATAATGAATTTGTTCCCAGAACTGATCGACGAAAACTCACTAAGAGAATGGTTCGACACGCAAGGACTCGGACGAGGAGAAGAGATTTCTTTCGAACGTGTAAAAGCTGGTGAATCAAACGAAGTTTTTATAGTTAAACGTTCTGACAACTTTTGGGTTCTACGCAGACCTTCATTAGTTCCTTTGTCTTTCGATGGTTCTAACACAATCATGGAGAGAGAGTTCAGATTCCAATCCGCTTTAGAAGGAACGAAAGTACCCCATGCTAAAGCGATCTCATTATGTACTGATATTTCGGTAACAGGTTCTTTTTTCTATGTAATGGAATGGGTAGATGGTCTGGTGCCTTCTGATCCAATCCCTGAAGAATTGGGAGGCGCTGATGCTTATCATGACATTTCCATTCAGCTTCTTAGTGCATTAGGAGAATTAGCGTCAATCGACTATGAGAATGCTGGATTAGCAGATTTAGGACGCCCGGAAGGTTTTTTAGAAAGACAAGTGGGACGATGGAAAAGTCAACTCGACTCATATCAAAATAGGGAAATACCTGGAATTGATGACGTTGCGAAATGGCTAGATGAGAACAGGCCAAAAAACTCAATTTCCGGGATAATGCATGGTGATTACAACTTTCATAACATGCTTTTTTCTAGAGGTAGAAATACTAGTTTGTTAGCTGTTTTAGATTGGGAAAATGCAACCATAGGGGATCCTCTCATGGATTTGGGATATTTGATGGGGACGCTCAATTTTGAAAACAAGAACATGCCTACTAGAGCACAAGCAGTTTCTTTATGGGTTGAGCGGTCAGGAATCGAACCAGATTCACTCGGCTGGTACGTAGTGATGAGCAAGTTCAAACTTGCGTGCATGTTAGAAGGTGTCTACGTCCGACAAGTCGAAGACGCAACAAGAGAGACAACACCTTTTTTAGGTGAAATGGTGGTCAAGCTTATCGATCAAGCAATTCATTTTATTCCTGAAGCTGAAGAGTGGTAAGAAAATCTTCTAAAAATAATAAAGGTGCACTCAAGTAGTGAAAAATTTATATTTTGTCCGCTAACTATTGATTAAATGGTATGGAAGTAAGTTCTATCAAATGACAGTTGAGTGGTACTTGGAGATTTAGTGGACAGCAATAGTAAATATCCAGCTGGGATTCGCCGTTTCACTTACTCGAAGTGGGACGGTACTCAACAAATATCGGAATTAGACGCAAATTCTTTAATGGAAGCTTTGGGAGATGAGCTCATTGAAAACGGAGATCCCAATTCAGCTTTACGGAGATTGATGCAAAGAGGTTTGGATTTTGAAGGTGGGCACTTAGAAGGTTTAAGAGAAATACTGCAGAAATTGCGTCAAAAAAGACAAGAAACTATTGAACAGCACAATTTGGGTGGTATTTATGATGAAATTAATGAAGCGCTAGAACAAGTAATGTCAACTGAGCGAGAATCGCTTGATGCAGTCGAAAATCGATTCAGAGATGATGACAGACAACAAGAAATCAATGAAGAAGCACTGCAGTCTAGACGTGATCAACTTGACATGTTGGAACATGAAAATCTAGCGAGTCGAGTGAAAGGTTTAAGCGATTACGATTTCACTTCGACTACCGCAGCACAAAGATTTGAAGAGCTTGTAGACGATTTACGCGAGCAATTAATGCAACAAGCAATTGATCAAATGGCTGGTGAAATGAAGAATATGAGTTCAGAAGACATGTCGAGAATGAAAGACATGTTGTCTGCTTTGAATCAGATGTTAAATCAACATCAGGAAGGTGAGACTCCGAACTTCGAGAAATTTATGGAAGACTTTGGTGATTTTTTTCCTGAAAATCCTGAAAGCCTTGAAGAACTTTTAGAGGTTATGGCTCAGAGAATGGCGACAATGGCGCAAATTCTAAATTCTATGACCCCTGAGCAAAGAGCACAGTTGGAAGAACTTTCAGAGCAACTTTTAGAAGACATGGATTTGCGCTGGCAGATGGATCAATTAGCTGAGAATCTAAGGGAAGCTTTTCCGAAAATGGGTTGGGAACAATCAGTCGAATTCCAAGGAGATGATTCTTTAAACCTTCCAGAAGCAATCCAGACTTTTGAAGACCTCTCAGATCTAGATCGATTAGATCAAATGTTGCGAAATGTTTCATCACCAGGAGCCTTATCAGAGGTAGATACTGAAAAAGTAAGAGAACTCCTAGGAGATGAATCTGCAGAGAGTCTTGAACGGCTTGCAGAAATGAGCAAAATGCTCGAAGAAGCTGGGTTAGTTGAAAATAAAGATGGTCAACTTAGTTTGACCCCTAAAGCAATTAGAAAACTTGGTCAGAATGCTTTAGGAGATCTTTACCGACGGATTTCTAAAGATCGTGCCGGTAGGCACAATGCTGAAAAGACCGGTGCAGGCCACGAACGAGACTATGCGACTAAAAGCTACGAGTTTGGTGATCCTTTCAATCTGAATATAGAACGAACAGTCAGAAACGGGCTTGTTCGAAACGGTTCAGGAACACCTGTAGATATTAAACCTGAGGATTTCGAAATTGAAAGAACAGAAGCAACCGTCCAAGCTTCAACAGTTTTGATGCTTGATCTTTCACTTTCAATGCCGATGCGTGACA
>Ga0066366_10000034_pt1 | contig 27663 bp, 28 predicted proteins | sample Knorr_S7_td_250__FD_77334 | JGI IMG/M metagenome (GOLD analysis project Ga0066366, IMG submission 77334) | Marine microbial communities from Southern Atlantic Ocean transect - Knorr_S7_td_250_ad_252m_LV_B | ecosystem: Environmental > Aquatic > Marine > Oceanic | place: Atlantic Ocean...
ACATAAAAGCGATTATATTCACCGGGTCTGGGAACCGTGCCTTTACTGCAGGAGCTGACATTCACGAAATGACACGGAATGCAGAAAGTGACACCCCACCTCCTGTTGATCCTAAGAGACCAGAGTATGCCTGGCATATAGGCGAATGTATAAAACCTACGATCGGAGCCCTGAATGGGCTTGCGTACGGGGGTGGAGCAGTACTCGCATCCAGCCTGGACATACGAGTAGGTTGTGAAAGATCTAAATTCCGTTTCCTAGCAGCCGCTTATGGGAGAGTAAACTCAACATGGAGTCTGCCAATGCAAGTTGGGTGGCCAAAAGCAAAAGAGTTATTGCTTACGGCGCGAACTGTAGAGGCGGATGAAGCACTACAAATAGGTTTGCTCAACCACTTGGTTGACTCAAGTCAGCTCATGGAAAAGGCTAGGGAATTGGCCGGGATGATTGTGGAAAACGACTCCAGGATGGTACAAGGCATTAAACAGCTTCTAATACAGGATGTAGGTGCCTCGTGGAGGACCACTTATGAGAAGGAATTGGAGGCACAATCCGACAGCCTAAAACCAACCCCGGTACTAGAGGGATTTAAGCCATTTATTGATAGAAAGGGAAGAAAACCTTAAGCCTGGGGGAAAAGATAGGCCCAAAGAAATAGTTCATTATCATCCATAATATCGCGAGAATAAATCAGCCGCCTAACAGAGCTACAAGGCAATTAATAAAAGTGAAAAATTCACGGGAGCCATAAAACATGGGGTTTCGAATCGCATCTATAGGAGTAGGGGCCATAGGAGGAACTCTGGCAGGATTTATGTCGAAAGAAGGCGAAGATGTCCTTCTAATCGACTCGTGGAGAGAACATGTCGATGCAATGAATAAACACGGACTGACTCTTGATGGAATTACCGGGGAACACAACGTAGCTGTAAATGCCATCCACACAGACCAAATCCCTAACATAGAAGGCATCTTCGATATGGTCGTCGTCGCAGTTAAATCCTACGATACCCAGGATGCCATCAAAAGAATGCTTCCCTTTATGAATGATGACACTTGGGTAGTGAGCCCTCAAAACAGCATAAATGAGGTGCGCATAGCCCCCATTGTCGGTGCCAATCGAACATTGGGGTGCATTACAACGATTTCAGCGAGTATTTACAATCCCGCTCACATCACAAGGACCGGAAGTGTATCGCAGTCTTTACAGAAAGAACCTATTTGTTTCAAAATTGGGGAATTGCACGGGGATATTACCCCTCGGGTAGAAAAAATAGTAGATTTATTTTCGTCAGCTGGTAAGACCGTTCCGACCGAAGATCTTTGGGGGGAGCGATGGTCCAAAATGGTAACAAACTGTATGGTAAATGCTACGGCCGCAATGACTGGAATGATGAGTCATGAAGTGCGCGCAAACAAAGTATCCCGAATGCAAATTCTGAATCTCGCTATAGAGACTATAAAAGTTGGACGAGCTTTGGGGTACAGCGTTGTTCCTCCAATGGGTGACTTCAGTCTTGACGACATGGAGGAGGCAGCAGGTCCAAATGGACATCCTGAATTAGACAGAGTTTTATTAGGAGAGCCGCCAGCTGTACCTGGACGACCTTCCATGGCTCAGGACGTTATCAAAGGAAGAGCTACGGAAATCGACTATTTGAACGGGATGGTATCGGATAAAGGCACTGAAATAGGGATAAAAACACCTTACAGTAATGCAGTAGTAGAAGTTCTCAAAGCAGTTGAATCAGGCGAGTTTGATGTCGGAGTGGACAACTTGGACAGGGTAGCTTCAATCGTAAGAGCATCAGCATGACAGACAAATCTTTAGTCGGTCGAATTGCTCTCGTAACGGGATCCGGCAGAAATATTGGTCGAGCCACTGCTATTGAACTTGCAGAAAAAGGTGCCTACGTGGCAGTAAATTCGCGAGAAAATAGGGAAGAATGTGACTCAGTTAGAGACGAGATAAACTCTGCAGGAGGCAAGGCCATATCTGTAACGGCAGATGTCGGGGTTGAGGAAGAAGTTAGAGATATGTTCGATCAAATTGAATCCTCTCTTGGTAATGTAACGATTTTGGTGAATAATGCTGGTTTACGGGCTTCCAGTAAACTTGCAGATATGCCTACTTCCGAATGGCGAAGGGTGTTAGCCGTGAATTTAGACGGCCCTTTTTTTTGTTCTCGAGCAGCCATTCCTGGAATGGAGGAGGCTGGTTGGGGAAGAATAATTAATGTGTCAGGCCTAAATGCTTTTTCAGGCAGATCCGACTGGGGGCATGTGTCTGCTAGTAAAATGGGTGCTCTTGGTCTTACCAGAGCGTTAGCACCAGAGCTAGCAGGAAAAGGGATATTGGTTAATCACATAGTTCCGGGAGCCTTTGACACAAGTAGAAGTACTACTACTGGATTACGTTCCAACCCTGTAGAATCAGAGAGTATTCCCATAGGGAGAATGGGGATACCAAGTGAAATTGGATCTACAGTTGCCTTTCTTGCATCCGATGCAGCTTCTTACATAACGGGGCAAACAATTCACGTCAATGGTGGCGCTCTCAGATACTAATAGTTGATCCGGTCAAAAAATGATATGACAGAAGTAACGGTCTTGTATTTTGCCACCTACCGCGAACAGGCGGGAGTTAGCACCGAGCGTATGAGCGTCACGGGCGATAGGGTCAACCTTGGCGAATTAATGAGAAAAATATGCCTCGAACATCCAAATATCACCAGCGAATCAAACAAGATCGTGGCAGCAGTAAATGAAGAGTATCAAGATCACGATCACATTCTTAATAATGGAGACACAGTCGCACTTATACCTCCGGTAAGTGGTGGATGCCAGACGTACTAAAGGTCCTTAATTACAATGCTGACTGAAAGATATAGGGTACGAATTACAGAAGAGAAGCTTAATCCTTCAGATGCAACAGATTTTGCATCTTCTGAAAGACACGGTGCCACGGTGGTATTTCATGGAGTGACTCGAAATCACACTGACTCCAGAAAAGTAATTTTACTGGAATATGAAGCTTATATACCCATGGCGGTTAAGAAACTTGAGGAAATCGCTAGCGAAATGTGCTCCAAATGGGATGTACGTGTGGCTATCGACCATAGACTCGGAAGAGTCGATATTGGAGAAGAAAGTCTCGTAGTAGCAGTCGGATCCCCTCATAGACAGGCTGCATTTGAAGCTGCTGACTACTCCGTTGATCGAATAAAACAAACTGTTCCCATATGGAAAAAGGAACACTTCGAAGGAGGGGAAATTTGGATTGGTGATGTAGACGGATTCAGACCATTGGAACAGAAATCCAACTGACATAAACGTCTTTGTCGTGAAATCGGCACCTACTTGTTCATGCGTTACGAAAACATTTGCAAAAGGGATAATTTGAAAACTATTACCCATATAAATAGCATTTATTATTTCGTTTTCATCTCCATAGTTAATAATAGTTCCGGATTTCACAAAACCATTCCTTGATTGAGTCAACTCTCCAACTTATAATTAGGCATTCATATAACGGAGGGATCGCATAGAGGTCTAGTGCGGCCGCCTGCTAAGCGGTTAGGGGATGAAAGTCCTCTCATGGGTTCGAATCCCATTCCCTCCGCCGGTGGAACCAAAGACAGGAAGTTAAGAAAATTATGAAGAGTTATCATATCTGGACTACAGGATGCCAGATGAATAAGGCTGATTCGGATCGGCTTTGTAGCGCTTTAGACCAACTCGGGTTGACTCCTTCTAGCTCGAGGACAGAAGCTGATATCGTGGTGCTTAATACTTGTGTTGTAAGACAAAACGCAGAGGACAAAGCCGTAGGCACACTGACAAGCTTGAAACCTAATAAAGAAGCAAATCCTGAAAAGATCATAGCTTTGATGGGCTGCATGGTCGGACCCAAAACAGAACCTCTTGAACGAAGATTCCCGTTTGTTGACGTTTTCATGAGACCACAGCAATATGACCCTTTAATAGACCTGCTCTCGGAGAGATTAGGGGTAGACCCTGAAGGATGCATAGGCCCTCTGTCAGCGGCCCCTTCTGTGTCGACATTCATACCCATCATTCACGGATGTGACAAGTTCTGTTCTTTTTGCATCATTCCCTACAGGCGTGGGCGAGAAACAAGCAGGGAAATATCGGAAATAGTATATGAATCAGAGATGCTGGTTGCGAGGGGAGTCAAGGAAGTCACTTTGTTAGGACAAAACGTAGACTCTTATGGTCACGATCTGTCAGGGTCCGTGAATTTAAGCAACCTGCTTGCTGCAGTAAATGAAGTGAAGGGAATTGAGAGAATCAGGTTCCTAACTTCACATCCCAACGATATGGACGACAGCATAATAGATGCAGTCGGAGGTCTCGATAAGGTATGTGAACACATCAACCTGCCCTTCCAGGCTGGTGATGATGACATTCTACAAAGCATGAGGCGCGGCTACACTAATTACGAATACAGGAAAATCATCGATAAGATCCGATGTAAAGTACCAGGAGTAAGTCTTAGTACGGATTTAATAGTTGGGTTTTGTGGTGAAACAGACCAGCAATTTGAAAGCACTCTACAGTTGGTTCGTGATATCAAATTCGATAAAGTCCACTCTGCAGCCTACTCCACAAGAAAAGGAACAATAGCAGACAGAAAGATGATTGATAACGTTCCTGAAGAGATTAAGAAGGATCGTCTGAGGCAGATCAATGATGAGCAGGAAGGGATTTCTACAGAGATAAACAGTAGGGTGCTTGGAGAATGCCACGAAGTACTGGTTGAGGGTACAAAAGATGGCAGATGGTTTGGTCGAAACCGTAATGACAAACTGGTATTTTTTGACAGTACCGAAACTGAAAAGGGTGACATGACAATAGTGAAGATAGAAGAGACGAGTCCATGGTTTTTACAAGGATCTCTATATAACACTAAAAATGGATCGCCAGATAACCCAATAAACTCTTGAACAGTGAATAAACTATAGATAGATTCAATTAGCTCTCATTTAAAAGAGGGGGAAGAGTCAAAATCAAATGGTTATAAAAATAGATAGCCCGACGATCCCGATAACAGAAATAGAGCAATCTGCATTCTGTCAGACTGATGACAATCTCAAATCAAAAAGTCTTGAGGATGAGTTTGGCGCTGGTGTTAGATGGCAAAAACTACCCATAAGCTATATGCGGACGAGCCCAGACGATCTGGAAAAAAACATACGTGAGGCTAGAGCAGCGTTAGGTAGTAAAGTCGTAATTCTCGGCCACCATTACCAGAGAGACGAGGTTATTCAATTTGCCGACATGCGTGGCGACTCTTTCAAGCTCTCACAGTTTGCTGCCGAGCAAAACGAAGCCGAATTTATCATTTTCTGTGGTGTACATTTCATGGCTGAGACGGCTGATATTCTGAGTACATCCGAGCAAAAAGTTATCCTACCTAATCTTACAGCTGGCTGCTCAATGGCTGATATGGCTCAGACCGACGACGTTCTTGACTGCTGGGACGACTTAACGGACATCATGGGATCCAATCAGATAGTTCCCATTACCTATATGAACTCTACAGCTGACATAAAATCTTTATGCGGGGAGAATGATGGAATCGTCTGTACCTCCTCAAATGCTGCAGCAACTTTTGAATGGGCTTATGCAAAGGGAGAAAAAGTACTGTTTCTCCCAGACCAACATCTGGGACGTAATACCGGTCTTAAAATGGGTATCAAATTGGATGAAATGATCGTATGGAATCCGTTCAAACCCCTTGGAGGAAACTCCGAAAAAGAAATAGAAGAATCCAAGCTAATTCTCTGGCAGGGTCATTGCTCAGTACACACCCGATTCACAGTAGAACAAATAGCGCAGGCAAGAACCGCTCACCCGAACGTCCACGTCGTCGTTCATCCTGAATGCACTAATGAGGTTGTTACAGCAGCTGACTCAAACGGATCAACAGAATACATAAAGAAACTTATTTCTGAAGCTCCAGCAGGAACTTCCTGGGCTGTTGGTACAGAAATAAGCCTAGTAAACCGAATAGCTGCTGAGAATCCGGATAAAACCGTGTTTTGCCTCGATACAGTTGTATGTCCTTGTTCCACAATGTACAGAATACATCCAGCCTACGTATCTTGGGTACTTGATGGTCTGCTTGAGGGTCAGGTTGTGAACCAGATCACAGTCGACGATAAAACTAGAAAATTTTCACGGATTGCACTGGAAAGAATGCTATCCGTTGTTTAAAGCAACCATCTGATTTATTGTTATTAACACGCTGATATCTTGCGACAACAAACTCCTGATTACTGATCCTTTTAACCCGGAGACCCCATGAAAATCACACCCGATATGGAACGGCTTATCGAACTTGCCATCATGGAGGACTATTCGGCCGGGGACGCGACGACAGAGGCTTTAATATCTCCGAGCATAGATGGCAAAGCCACAATCGTATCTGACGAAAGCGGTGTTTTAGCGGGGCTGGATATAGCTCTCGAGGTCTTCCGCAAAATGGCACCGGATGTGGAAACAGAACGACTTTTGTCTGATGGAGATTTTCTGGAAAACGGGTCCCGTATTGCGAATATACAAGGACCTCTTGGATCGATACTTACAACAGAACGTACTTCTCTCAATTTCCTGAGAAAACTCAGTGGGGTAGCGACAGAAACCTCAAAATATGTGGACGCGGTCAAAGGCACCAGTGCCACAATAATAGATACCAGAAAAACGACACCTGGTTTCAGGTCTCTACAAAAATATGCGGTCAGAATGGGTGGCGGTACCAATCACAGGCAAAATCTTGGTGACGGAATACTTATAAAGGACAACCATATACGGACGCTCGCACTTGAAGGTTTGAGTCTCAAAGACGTGATAAGAAAAGCTCATGCCAACGCCTCGCACACTATAAAAATTGAGGTAGAAGTTGAAGATGTAGTTCAAGTTAAAGAAGCTCTTGAAGCCGGGGCGCAAATAATACTTCTGGACAATATGACCCCGGGTGAAATGAAAAAGGCTGTTGATATGTGCAATGGGAAAGCCATAACCGAAGCCTCAGGTGGGATAAATCTCTCGTCAGTCCGGGCAGCAGCAGAGTCAGGAGTTGATCTCATATCTGTCGGCGCTCTGACTCATTCCGCTCCAGACCTGGATCTTAGCCTGGACATAGAATAAATATCTCTTAAGTATTACGTGACTTTAATCTGTCTGCAGAGTCGACTAATAATGTGACAGGCCCCTCATTTACAAGTGACACGGACATGTCAGCTTGAAATACACCCGTTTCAATGTTGACGCCGGAATTCCTGAAATACTCAGTCACCTTGATGAAAAGTTCTTTCGCCTCATGCACAGGCATAGCATCTGAAAATCCAGGCCTTCGTCCCTTTCTAGTATCGGCATAGAGAGTAAATTGACTCACAAGCAATATCTCACCGCCAACGTCCTGAACGGACCTGTCAAATTTACCCTGCTCGTCTGAAAAAACTCTGAGATTAATTACTTTATCAACCAAATAGGTCATATCGTCTTCAGTATCTGACTTACCGATCCCGAGGAATACCAAAAAACCTCTTCCTATTTGACCGGTAATGACACTATCAACGGAAACGGAAGCAGAGGATGTCCTCTGAATCAGGGCCCTCAATATTCAGTCGCTGGAGGACGATTTGGTTGAGGATGAGGATGTAGAAGAGGAGGATTTAGAAGGAGAATCACTTTTTGGGGTACTTGAATCACTTTTTTCAGATGTACTTGAAGACTTGTCCGAGGAGTTGTCTGAACTCTCTTTCGTGGATGACGGGGAATCATTCTGTTTACCGGATGAACTTCCCTTTTTACCGTAGTCATTGACATACCAACCACTACCTTTGAACACGATTGGAACCGCGGAGAATTGTCTAGTGGCAATTTCTCCACACTGCTTACAGGGCTGATCAATATCATCACTGAACTTCAGTCTCAGTTCAAACTGTTCACCGCATGATTCACATCTGTAGTCGTATGTAGGCAATCCTCTCCTCCATCAAAAATACAAAGAAAAAAGCAGCCTTTCATGGCTGCCTAGCCTGCTAATCAATCTAGCATTGAGGTGTTGACGTGTCAAACTAAAAACATGCTCAGAGAAAGGTTTCTCCAAGCCTGAATAGATAGCTTATCCGCTCCTATGCAAGGCAATTTATTATCGTACCTACAGGGAGGAACATCGACCAATAAACTCATCACACAGTTGAAGGTTCCAACGCATTTTTCCATGTGTCAGAAATTTTTCTCATGTTGATATCCACCAGTCCTTCGATTTTAAACGAACCCGCGTGTACAGTCCCGATCTGGATCGATGGAACTTCATTTACAGAGCATATAAGGTTAAATTCTTCCAGATTCTCCGGATTCAATGAAAGTACTATTCTCGATTGACGCTCCCCAAATAGGGCTACATCCCACCTCTCTATATTTGGCAACGAACCCATAAATCCTAGTCCTCCGGATATGCAGGACTCCGCAAGAGCCACCACAAGGCCGCCATCTGAACAATCATGGGCTGAACTAAGTAAACCGGCCCCTATAAGCGACCGACAGGATTTCTGTACTTTTAACTCTAATTCCAAATCTATACTAGGATTCCCTGCAACTTTACCGTGGATTACCTCTAGATATTCACTACCACTCAGAGAACTTATAGGCTCCTGAAATGAGTCTGCTCCTAGCAGAAATACCACATCTCCTTCATTTTTGAATGCTATGTCACAATTTTTGTCTACATTTTCCGTGAGGCCTACGGCACCGATCACGGGGGTAGGATAAATCGCCTGGTCTCTGGTTTCGTTATACAAGCTTACGTTCCCGCTAATAACCGGACTTCCAAAGACTTCACTAGCATGAGCCATACCCTGGACACAGTTCTGCAATTGGTAATAAATTTCCGGCTTCTCTGGATTACCAAAATTCAAACAGTTGGTGAGTGCAATAGGATCTGCTCCAGTACATGAGACATTTCGACAAGCCTCAGCCACCGCAATTATTCCTCCAACGTAAGGATTCAGATAGCAGAGCCTGCCATTACCGTCAGTGGAAGCCGCCAACCCTTTTGTGGTGCCTTTAATGCGAATCAGGGATGCATCATTGCCAGGGGAAATCACTGTGTTTGTCTGAACCTGATGATCATATTGCCTAAACACCGGGTGCTTACTCGAAATGTTTGGAGAAGCTAAAATTTTTAACAGTGTTTCGGATGGACCTTCGGCGGGAATATCAATACTGTCCCAATCAAATGAGTGTAACTCATCCATGTAACCCGGTCTGATGCCATCAATCTCATACAAAGGCGGATCTGTTAGAACATCAACAGGCAAATCCCCTTTAAGGATCCCCTCTTCAAATATCTCAGTCCGTAAGGTATTAGTCGTTCTACCAATTACGTTACACGCAACATCCCACTTATCAAATATCCCACGTATGAAATCAAGGTTTTCAGGGGTGACCGTAAGTAGCATACGTTCCTGTGTCTCAGACAACATAACTTCATACGGTTCCATGCCGGCATCACGCCTAGGCACTTTATCAATGTACAGCTGAATACCTGCATTACCATTCGCTGCGCATTCAACGGCTGCACTCGTAAGTCCAGCAGCGCCCAAATCTTGAAGACCCACCAGTTTTCCGGATGATGCCGCCTCCAAACACGCTTCTATAAGAACCTTTTCAAGGAAAGGGTTTCCTACCTGAACAGTCGGTCTCAATTCCCTATCATCATCAAAAGTCCTGGAAGCAAGTCCGGAAGCACCGTGAATCCCATCTCTTCCCGTTCCGGAACCAACGAGGACCAACAGATTACCTTCGCCACCCGTTGTTGCCCTAGTCATGTCCTCCTGTCTAAGAATTCCTATACACATTGCATTAACCAACGGGTTTCCCGAATAGGACTCTGCAAACACAATTTCTCCACCAACGTTGGGAACACCTATACAATTCCCATATCCGGAAATACCAGAAACCACTCCATCAAATAGATATCTGTTATGAGGCTTATTTACAGATCCAAAACGTAGAGAATTTAGAAGTGCTATCGGGCGTGCTCCCATTGCGAAAATATCCCTCACAATTCCTCCAACACCTGTCGCGGCTCCTTCATATGGTTCGATGGCAGAGGGATGGTTATGTGACTCTACTTTGAACACAATCGCCAGCCCCTCGCCTATATCGACAACACCTGCATTTTCGTCGCCAGGATTAACCAGTAACCTTGGGCTATCTGATGTGAACATTTTAAGAAGCGGTTTTGAATGTTTATAACCACAATGTTCGCTCCACAGTGATCCAAACAAACCTAGTTCCAAATGATTAGGTTCCCTACCCAACCTATCTACAATCATTCCGTATTCAGGCTCGGAGAGAGCCAATTCATCTAAAACTTGTTTGTCAAACAATGTAAGTCACCAGTAAAAACATTCAGATTTATCAGGAGCTTCGCATAGATAAGGTGTCCGAGATCGATCTAAATATTACCTCTCCATCAGTACTCCCCAACAGAGGATCGCAACATCTTTCCGGATGTGGCATCATTCCCAGCACATTTCCTTCCCTGTTTGTTATACCGGCAATATTGTTTAACGAGCCATTAGGATTATTATCCATGTCGATACAGCCTTCCGGACTGCTATACCTGAAAATGACCTGATCATTTTTCTCAATTTCATCCAATGTCGCGCCATCGGCGAAATAATTCCCCTCCCCATGCGATATCGGTACTGAAATAACCTGACCAGTCTCCGCCTTTGAAGTGAATGGTGAATCGGAATTCTCAATCCTTAGGTTGGTCCACTCACACCTAAACTGCAAATGATCATTCCTGATCAGGACACCGGGAAGGAGACCGGACTCACAAAGAATTTGGAATCCGTTACAGATCCCATAGACAAGACCTCCAGCATTTGCGAAGGCTTCCACAGATTTCATAACCGGAGAAAACTTTGCTATGGCTCCACACCGCAAATAGTCACCATACGAAAATCCCCCGGGCAGAATTATGCAATCAAATCCAGTTAAGTTTGTATCTTTGTGCCAAATATACTCAACAGGCTGGTGAAGAACCTGATCGATAACATAAAAACAATCCTTATCGCTCCATGTACCGGGAAATACAACGACGCCAAATTTCACTTGGTTTATAACTCCTTTAACTTTGCGGTGACCATCGCATTAACTACCTTGCCATCCGCCCGTCCTTTTACCAGCGGCATTAGAGCCCCCATAACTTTTCCCATGTCGGAAGGCCCAGTCGCATCAACTTTCTTGAGTATATCGGCAATAAACCCTTCAATTTCCACTTCGGTCATCTGCTCTGGTAGATATTCACTGATGATATTAAGTTCAGCAGTCTCTTTATCCACGAGATCTTGGCGACCAGCTTCCCCAAAGGCTTCTATACTGTCCTTCCTCTGCTGGGCTTGTTTGGACATTACGCCCTCAATGTCACCTTCCTGTAAATCTTTTTGTGCCGATATTTCAGCATTGCGGATTTCTGACAAAAGAGTACGTATTACAGTCCGTTTGATAGCATCCTTATTTCGCATAGCATCTTTAAGATCCGCATTAAGTCTATCTTTAAACAACATAGCTTTTACTCCAGTTTTAGAGGACGTTAAACCAACTAGATGAGTATAAAATTGTGCCTGTTCAGCGTCAAGAATTTACATCGCCAGCTAATATTTCTATGGCATTGTCGAGCAACACAACAACCCGGTCTCTACCCAATATTTCCAGTGATCCAAACAACGGCGGTGAAACCCTTTGACCAGATGTTGCCAACCTTATCGTCCCAAGCAACTGCCCTACCTTTACGTCAACATCACCAGCTAATTTTCTAAGATCTGCTTCGATTTCATCAGATATAAAGATATTCATGGACGAAAGAATTTCACGAGCCCTAATTAAAAGATTGCGCGTTTGTTGGCTATCCATACCTTTTTGTATGAGTTCCTCCGACGTATAGACAATTTCATTCTTAAAGATGAAAGAAGCCAGTGGTGCCGCATCACTGAGTGTTTTTAGGCGTTCCCGAACTAGTCCCGCAACTTCTACTGCATTTTCAAAAGTAGGGACTATGTCAAATTCTTTAGGTGGAAATTCGGTCCAGAAATCAAAGAGCTCGGAGCCAAGTTCTTCTTCAGACAATTCCCGTATATAGTAACCATTCATCCAATCCAGTTTTTCAATATCAAAAACAGCTCCAGCAGAATTTATCCTCAACGGATTGAAATGATCCACAAGATCATCCCTACTGATGATTTCAGTTTCACCATCTAATGACCAGCCAAGTAAACTGAGGAAATTAACAACAGCATCCGGCAGATATCCTCTCTCCTTGTATTCCAAAACCGATGTGGCACCATGACGCTTGCTGAGCTTTGTTTTGTCAGGAGCTAGGATTGTGGGTAAATGAGCATAAATCGGAGTCTCCCAATCAAAAGCTCTGTAAATTTGTACATGCCGTGGAATACTCGAGACCCATTCCTCCCCTCTAAACACATGTGTGATCCCCATATAATGGTCATCCACGACTGACGCTAAATGATAAGTTGGAAACCCATCGGCCTTTAGGATCACAAAGTCTTCAACTAACTCATTGTCAAATTCAATTTTTCCTCTAACAAGGTCATCAATCTGGGAAACACCTTTATCAGGCATCAAAAATCGAACGACAAATGGGGTTGATTCTGACTCCATTTTCTGTAATTTTTCCTTTTTGAGAGACCGACACTTACCATCGTAACCAAGCCTGGAAGCCTTCTGTTGCTTCTGAGACTCCCTAAGAGACTCGAGGCGCTCCGGGGGGCAAAAACATTTATATGCTGCTCCTGTTGTTATCAGCCGTGAGACCGCATTTTCATAGTACTCAAGGCGTTCTGACTGAACATATGGACCCGATCCTCCGTTCTCGCCCAATCCTTCGTCCCAATCTAGTTTTAGCCACTTTAAAGATTCTTTCTGTAGTTCTATCGCACCGTCAACACGTCGTGCCTGGTCTGTATCTTCCACCCTTATAATGAAATCGCCTCCTGTTTGACGGGCAAATAACCAGTCAAACAAAGCCGTGCGGATATTACCCACATGAGGTTCCCCTGTCGGACTTGGAGCATATCGGACTCTAACTTTTCTTTCGGACATTATTCCCTCGGACACACATTTTATTACTGGTCCGCGCGACGTGAAATGTTTTTAAGGGTGCGAAAACATTATCACCCAGTCAGTAAATAGAATAAAGCAAAGAATTCAACAAAAGTTCAAAAATTGAGCTATATCTCCCGGTAGAGAGGCTTCGTATTGGACGGTTTTACCGGTAGCGGGGTGAGAAAACTGCAAGATCGCAGAGTGAAGAAATTGTCTGACTAAATGATCAATTTCTCTTCCATAAATCTTATCTCCGGCAACAGGATGACCTAAAGAAGCCATATGAACCCTGATTTGATGGGTTCGCCCAGTGAGCAATCTAATCTCCAGTAGATCAAAGTTTTCGTATCTACGAATTACTTTATATCTAGTGATTGCTTCCCTCCCATTTTCCAAAACTGACATTCTCTGTCTATCACCAGGTGACCTACCTATTGCTGCCTCAATAACGGCTTCTTCTCTTTCCAGATTGCCAGTCACGAGAGCCAAATATGTTTTTTCAACCGTCCTATTCTCAAACTGCCTAGCTATATTTAAATGAGCTTCCTGAGTCTTGGCCACCACCATAAGACCTGACGTATCCATATCCAACCTATGCACAATTCCAGGCCTGTCCACAGACCCCACATTTTTGACATTCGGGTAAATTTCTATAAGGGCATTGGCTACAGTCCCATCCTGATGGCCGGGCCCCGGATGAACTGGAATCCCAGCCTGCTTATTTATCACCAACATATCTGAATCCTCATGGATAATGTTCAGATCTATGCTTTGTGGTTGCAAGCTGGATTCTTGTCTAACGGAAGGCAAAACAGTAACGACTTCTCCCGATTTAAGTTTCGTGGAAGATTTCCCGTCACGCTGCTCAACTAACACTCGCCCGGAATGGATTAAATTACTAACTCTAGAACGACTGTAGCCTTTTAAATTTACAGATAAAAATTGATCTAGTCTCTGACCAGGTCTATCAACGGTAAATCTGAGTATTTCGTTACACATTACATTTTCTGGGTTTGTTCCGTCCAACCAAGCCTCTCACCAAATATCATCGTAAATATCAAAAGAAACATACCAACAGAAATGGCTGAATCCGCAATATTAAATGACGGCCACCAACCGACACTAATAAAGTCCACTACTTTACCGAACACGACACGGTCAAAAAGATTACCCAGCGCCCCACCTACGATGAGGCCCAACGAAATCCGGAGAGCTATAGCGTTGTTACCCTGTCTGTAAAAATAGTAGAGCACTGCAGCTATTCCAAGGATAGAGGCAAGAATCAATAAATTAGTAAAACCGGCAAACAAACCGAATGCAGACCCTGTATTTGTTCCATGTACTATTCGTAATAAACCTGTTGAAGGCCAACTATCCCCGAGTGGCATCCACAATCTGATGAATTCTTTACTTATTTGATCAAAAATAAACACGGCACCGGCGATAAGATAAAAAACCCAATCTTTATACCAAATCATTTACACCTCTCAAGACTATTCCCATTGTTAAATAGTAAGTCAATTTCTATTGTGAGTATATGACTCATTAGGGACTTCTAATAGTAAGAGAGTTACTAGGGTTTTGGCATAACTTACTTTGTCGAAACGACCGCACCTATAAGGGAATATTACACATTATGTAATCTAACATTTGATCCGTAGTTTCTTGATGTGTGGACAATAGAGTAGTTGCGTTAAAATGGAGTTTTAACGAGCTTGGGTTTCCTTGCAAAAAGCATAACAAAGGCTCCAACTATGTTGATAATGGCGTAGGCCAAAAATGGAACAGTGTACTGCCCATAATTATCAAAAACCCAGCCGGCCCATACTGGAGCAACGGCCATTACTATCCCATTTGGAAGCATGGACCAGCCCATAATTGAGGCAAACGCTTTCCTGCCAAAATATTCACCTCTGATAGAGGTCATCAACGGAATCCTACCCCCAAAAGCAACGCCATAAAGTACCGCAAACAAAATCGCCATAGGTAGGGAGTTCCCTAAAGCTAATACAAGTGTGGATATACCCTGAATAAATAAAAATATCGTCACCAGATATTTTTTTGAGATCTGATCTCCAAGCCAGCCAGCCAAGAAAAGAATAGGAAGAGCTATAAGGGATTGCAATAGTTCGATTTTACTGGCGGTGCTGAGACTTAGACCCATATCAGTGAGACGAGGAGCCAGATGTATTGAGAGAGTTGAAAGCGAGATAGTGGATGAAAGATGGGCGAACGTAAGAATCCAAAAAACTGGAGTTCTTAAAGCCTCAGTAACACTAAATTCCTGCTCCTCTTCAACCTCAAGCATGCCAGCATTCTGTGTACTTGGAAGTGTCTCCGTTGTAGTAATAGGAGAGCTATCGATTATCGTTTGGCTGGCATAAGCCTCCGCCAGCGCCAGTACCTTCCGCCTACGTTTGTAATAGATGATGGAGACAAGCCCAGCAACAGAGCCTAATAAAATTCCAGGGACAAATTCTAATAATTTCGAAGATGGAGCCATGAAAAGCGTTAGGGCTCCAACCACCGCCCCACTAACCAATAAAAAAGCCCCTAGAGATACTCCTATGTATTTGACTAACACCAAAGGATTAAGTTCTACCCGGTTAATCGGTCCACCATCTGGCATGAGTCCCATATCTTCAGGACGATTTCTAAGTATTTTGACAGCTGGAAGGGCTACGATAAAAATGATGAGTCCCAGGCAAAAAACTGTCCCTCTAAAGCTAAACTCTAAAGCCTGAGTGTATGGGGGTAGAAAAAAACCAGCCAAAATGATCCCAGACATAGCGCAAGCCAATGCCATAGTTCTTTGCCTATGAAACCAGTTGTTCAGAATTGCTATAACTGCCAGCCATCCTCCGATACCAGATCCGAGAGTAATCAGCAAAAATACCGCGTAAAATTGCCATATATTCTGAACGAGAGAAAAAAGTACAAATCCCACAGCCATCAGTGAAAACCCGACAAGCACCATCTTGCGGGCTCCGATCCTGTCAATCAAATAACCTTCAATCGGTCCAAGGGCGGCGCCTTCTACCCTATTAAATAGGGAACTTAAAGATATCTGAGTTCTTGTCCATCCAAATTCTCTCTGGAGAACGACTGTCATCACACTCATGCCTCTGAAAACGCCTAAAGACATCAGCGATAAAAGAAAAACTCCCACACCAACCAGCCACCAACCATAAAAAATTTTCCCAGTCTTTTTTGTTCTGATAGAACCAGAGGGAGATTGAGCAGAATCACTATCATGAAGTGGATTTATTGAACTAGACATCCTGAAAATTTTATCAGATAAAATGCCACCTGTGCCTTGTTATAATTTTTGCCTCCCATCTCTTAGCCTAAACGGGAAAAATATATATAGATGCCAGAGTCTATAAGTAAGCACTATATATTTGAGTGGCGCTTGGATTAGTGGAGATTTGTGAAATCAATAGAGGACTTTAAGATGAAAATAACAGATTTAAAAGTATGGGTTACGGCTCCGGAAAAAAATGGGAGGAGCTTCGTTTACGTCCAGATAGATACCGATGCAGGAATTCATGGAATTGGAGAAGCAACCAGCTCCGGTGGGGGAGGAAGCATTGTTGTTGGGAATATGTTGCGGTTTCTTAGAGATTCCACTTTAGAACAAGATTTCCGTGAATCCCTCATTGGAGAAAACCCCGAACATGTTGATCGCATATGGCACAAGCTATATCGACGTTTCACTGGGGGCGGAGGATCTGGAGGATTTGTGACAACAATGCTGAGTGGAATCGACATTGCTCTGTGGGACATTAAAGGAAAAGCAGCAGGAAAACCCATATATGAAATCCTTGGGGGAGGACCTGTTTGGGACGATATTGAAATGTACACTCACGTAGCCCCTGGAGACCCAGAAAGGGCCGCCAAACAGGCCCGTGAAGTGGTATCAAACGGCTTTAGAGCACTCAAAACAGACCCATTTATGCCGGAAATGAGACAGCACCACAGACGCTACAAACAAGGAACTATATCTCCAGAGGGCGCGTCTCTAGCTGTAGACACCATAGCTGCTATCCGGCAAGAAGTTGGTCCAGATATAGAAATTTTGATTGATTGCCACGGTAATTTTGACGTCCCCACCGCTATAGCAATGGCTCGACGTCTGGAACCTTTCAACATCGGTTGGTTTGAAGAACCTGTTCAACCTAATAGTAATGAGGCACTCAGGCATGTAAAAGACTCCGTTGGAGTACCACTGTGTGTAGGAGAGAGGCTGTACACACGATGGGACTTCGTCCCGATTCTAAAAGACAGATTAGCCGAATACCTAATGCCAGACATATTATGGACTGGGGGCATCACAGAATTTTATAAAATTGCCGCGCTAGCAGAGTCATTTTATGTCCCTGTCAGTCCTCACGATGCCAGCGGGCCTATCAACATATTGGCTGGCGCTCACACTATGATGACAGTGCCAAATTTCTACAAACTAGAAATGAATCATGCAAGTCTCGATGTTTTAAATAAGATGATTGATGAGCCACTTAAAATAGTTGAAGGTCGACTTCAGCTGCCGGACAGACCTGGTATTGGGGTGGACCTAAATCGAGAATTCATCGAAGCTCATCTAGACCAGGACTGGAATTAATTGTAATGAGTAATCACAAATTTCAATGCTCCTCCTGTAGTAGCTCTTATGAGCCCAGTCCAACACTACTCGAATGTGATAGATGCGGATCCCCGCTAAATATAAGTTACGTAACCCAGCTGGGCTCAGACCTCCATCCCACCGGATGGTCCGGCCATCCGATTCCTCTACCACTTGATCATCAGAAAGACCTAATCACTCTGGGTGAGGGAAACACTCCTGTCGTTCAATTGAACAACGTAAAAAATCGGATCGGGGCAGAAATATATGTGAAACAAGAATATATGAATCCCACTGGTTCGTTTAAAGACCGAGGTACCTCAGTAATGATCTCTGCCTTAAAATCTTTTGGGATTAATGAATTGGTGGAAGATTCTTCTGGCAACGCTGGGGCATCACTGTCCGCCTATGCAGCAATGTCCAACATGAAGGCCCACATTTTTGTGCCTGAATCTGCTCCAGCGCCGAAAATTGGCCAGATACAAGTGTACGGCGCCACGATACACAAAATACCTGGAAGCCGCGATGCTACCACAGAGGCCGCAAAGGCCTTTGTTCGCAATAACAACCTCGTGTATGCCTCCCATAATCTAAGCCCTTTTTTCATAGAGGGCACGAAGATTTTTGCCCACGAAGTTTTCAGAGAATTTGGAGACCACATACCAGAAGACATTGTTATCCCTGTAGGAAACGGGTCACTTTACCTGGGGATGTGGAAAGGGTTATGTGAGCTCAAAGAATCTAACCAAATCTCTCGAATACCACGTCTACATTTTGTACAGACAGAAGCTGTGAAACCTATATATTCCGCTGCAAACAATGTAGCTTGGGATACTTCAATGATTCGTGAAACCCGATCTGGTGGAACGGCTGTTGGGTCTCCTCCTCGACAAGATCAGGTCATTGACGCACTTATTAGATCAAAAGGTTCCTGCACGACTGTGACAGAAAAAGAGCTTATTGACTGGCAGAAATTTCTTGCATCAAAGGAAGGCATTTATGCCGAACCCACTTCAGCAACAGCACTTGCGGGGACAGAAAAACTCATCAGATCTGGTGAGATTGGAAAAAATAGCAGAATACTCGTACCCATTACAGGCTCCGGGCTTAAAGATGATCAGCCAAATTAGAAGCAACCTGCATACTAAATCAACTGTATTGAGATATAGCCTTCGAGAGGCCGGGAAGTGCTCCCTCTATGGTTTCGTCTTTAAGGCAATAGGAAAGCCTAAAATAACCTGGTAATCCGAAACCTGTACCTGGTACTGCCAAAACCCTTTCCTCTTTAAGCTTATCCACAAATTCAACGTCATCATCTATAGGGGCTTTGGGAAACATATAGAACGCACCTTGAGGCCTTACAACCGAATATCCCATATCTGTCAATTTAGAGTAAAGAAAATTCCTCTTTCGTTCATAAAGACCAACATCAACTGTCACTGACTGCAATGAGGTCACCAGATGTTGTGCCAATGCTGGTGCGTTTACAAATCCTAGCGTCCTGTTACAAAAAACCATCCCGTCGATAATTTCCTGTTTGTCGGGACAATCTGGATGAATCGCAATATACCCAATACGCTCACCAGGGAGTGCCAGATCCTTAGAATGGGAAGTCGCCACGATGCTACGCACATGATGGTCAAAAATATGGGGGTACTTTAGATTATCAAAAATAAGCCGCCGGTAAGGTTCGTCACTGACCAGATATATCTTCGTCCCGTATTCCTCTTCCTTTTCACGAATGATTTCACACAGGTTCGATAAAACTTCAGACGAATACAAAACACCTGTAGGGTTATTGGGAGAGTTGATAAGCACGCCCCTCGTCTTCGGAGTAACTGCATCCCTAAAAGCATCTAGATCTGGCAGGAAGTTTCGATCAGGAGGAACCACTTTACAGGATCCTCCGTGATTGTCTGCGTAAAAATGATACTCGACAAAAAATGGTGCGAAAATAACAAATTCATCCCCGGGATCCATCAAGGTTTTCATGACAACATTTAGAGCCCCTCCTGCACCACAGGTCATAATAATTTCATTGGCGGTAAAAGCTATCATCGTTTCATCAGTGAGTTGACCCGCCACTGCCTCACGTGTTTCCAGTAACCCAGCATTTGGCATATAACGGTGCATTCCACTGATAGGATTGTCAGCGATAGACTTTAATTTTGAAAAAAATTCTTGGGGTGGGTCTATCACTGGATTTCCCAACGACAAATCAAAGACGTTTTCTTCCCCAAACTGTCTTTTTAGAGAAATGCCTTCCTCAAACATTTTTCGAATCCAAGAACCTTGTTCCATAAAATTTTTTATCTTGTTAGATACTGGCATTATTTATTTTCCCAACCTAGAAGCGCTGATTTCCACATCCAGCTAATAAGATTTAGTAGTGATTAACTCAAATATTCGTTCAAGGCCATCAATCCCAAGGCGCCCCGCGACCCGGAGACTCACATCTCCATTGGAATCTATCACTATAAAGAATGGAAATGAGCTTACTCCCATTGCACGGGCAATGTCACTATCCGAGTTGTCGACAATCACAGGAATATTCCATTGCTCATTCTCGAACCATTTGTGAGGAGGATAATTGGCTCGAGTAGGATTTATAGATGTAGCAATACTTACGACTCTTATACCTTCGGGCAAGGGATTATCGAGAAAATAAGAAGCGAGCTCTCTTACTTCATTTCGGCAGTGGGGACACCAATGCGCCAACGCTATAACAATGGTAGTTTCGGCATCTTCCTGAAGTACTATTGGATTTCCAGCCAAATCAACACCCTTGATTAAAGGAGCTGTAAGACCGACTGCAGGGTCAAATCGATTCTCCATGGCGGGCAAGAATTCCCCTTCCACGTCAACCTGAATATTTTCATAAAATTCCTCGTCAATGTAAGAACCCGCTTGGGGTATTCTGGTTGCTTGAAAACTTAGTGGAGTCGCCGTAGGAATTAATGGCACAACTGTCTGAGACAAGGGAGTAGGCATTTGTAAAGAACTAACCGTCGGTCTAGCCAGAGGGGTGTAAGTGGGTAATGGGGTATAAGTGGGTAATGGGGTATAAGTAGGTGCAGGTGATTGGATGGTTAAATTCTGGGTGTAACCAAGTGAGTCTTCTTTTAAATCATCACATGAAACCAAAATCAGTAATCCAAGAAACATGGATATTGGCAAAAGAAAAATGCGTCGGCACTTAGGGTGTTCAGACAAAGGAAAGTAGCCTTAAATATTTCATCTACGAACTGTAATACCACCGTCTATAACGAGTTCGGATCCGGTGACGTAACGGGATTCGTCTGAGGCAAGATAGAGCACCCCAAGTGAAACATCCCTGGCATTCGCTATTATCCCCAGCGGAGTCCTATCAATCATCGACTGTCGACCGTCACCGGTCCCAATCAATCCCTCCACCATGTCAGTCTCTATTATGCCTGGATGTACAGAATTACAGCGTATCTGTTCAGGGCCATATTCCACTGCTATTGATTTCGATAGTATCCTCACGAGACCCTTACTAGCCCCATAAGCTGTATATCTAGAACCTATAAGCCCCGCAATCGAAGATATGTTGACTATGGAACCTCCACCCGCATCTCTCATTGCCGGGACCACAGTTTTCGCACCAAGAAACACACCACGGGAATTCACATCCTGTATAGATTCCCAATCAGCATTTTCTGTCTCTTCCAGTCCTTTCATGATCAGAATCCCGGCGTTATTAACCAGAACATCTAATTTCCCATACTCAGTAACAGCTGTAGAGACGGCGTTTTTCCAGTCAGCCTCGTTGGTCACATCGAGGTGGACATAGGTAGCATTACCTCCTGACTCTCCAATCTCTGACGCAACTTGTTGTCCTTGTTCATCGATGATGTCACCAAGTACAACTGATGCGCCTTCTTCGGCAAAAAGGCGAGCTTCATCTGCTCCTTGCCCTCTGGCCGCCCCAGATATCAATGCAACCTTTCCTTCCATCCTTGCCATTCCTATCCCTCCGACCAAACCTCATTTTTCATTTATCATGTTAATTATCAAGTATGTTAGCAGAGCATCAAGTCGATACTCTGACTGCCAAAGCTAAATAATCTTTATTAATCGAGGTGGAGATGTCTTTCAACATAAAAGAGGTGATCCTGGGACCGGACGAAGGGAGGAAACTAAACGCCGTAGACCATCCATTTACATTCAAAGCGATAAGTTCTGATACAGATGGACATTATGCGCTTTTTGAGTCGATCCTCTATGGGGGTGGGCCAGGACAACATACTCACGAGAATGAGGAAGAGGCATTTTATGTAATAGAGGGTAATTTGAAGGTCCTGCTAGGGGAAAATATTATTGAAGCCAAACCAGGATCATTCGTGTTGGTACCGAGAGGGACAATCCACACATTTTTTAAATCGGACGAAAATCCGGTGAAGATGCTTGTCATCATTTCCCCTGCCGGTTTTGAAGATTTCTTCTTTGAGGTTGTCGGACCAGACGAAGTAGACGCCCAGATGATGGCAGACCGCGCTCTAGAGACTGGACACAAATACGGAGTCACATTCACAGGTCCACCATTAGGCTAATCTAACCAACTATCTTGCCTTATATCTCATTTTTAACACCTGAATATCGTCAAGCATTCTCTGCTCTGTAATCGATGTAGCTCTATTTGTAGAATTTAACAGTCTATTTTCAATCTCATATAAATGTTCAGAAGCATGTTTCCTGCAAGTCCATATTTGGTCTAGCAGACAAAAAATTGAGTCAAGGTCACATATATTTGATGCCGTCCGGAGACTTGTCCCACATTTATTGCAATACTTTTCGTCTTCCATAATTAAGACAACACCTTGACCATTTTCCTGTTATTGAACCTGGAATATATAGCAATGATTAAGAACAGTCAGCTGCAAAACCCATAGTCTTATTCCAACCATTTAACAATACAAGCACTAGCAATATACAATTTCTTGACTAGTGCATGACAGTACCAGACAATTAATTCGGACTTAACTGAAAATGCAAACTTTGGCATCACCTGATTGAAAGTCAGACAGATAATACAGAATCAAATTTAACTTAAGTAATTTTAATTCCGGGCCCGTAGCTCAGTGGTTAGAGCAGTCGGCTCATAACCGATAGGTCGTAGGTTCGATCCCTACCGGGCCCACCACAGTTCCTGGAGTTCCTAATTTCAAAAATGAGACACGTATTTAACGGATCTGCACTGATAGTTACCCTATTTGTTTTTTGTTTTATAGCAACTAACCAAGTGTCAGCACACGGTGACATGAAAGAAATCTTTGTCGGTGAAGTCGACGACTATAAAGTCGCCGTAAGCGTGATTCCCCATCAACCAATGGTCGGGCACGCTCATTTCACTATTGAACCAACTGACGTTAAAACTAGTAATCCAATTGAAGAAGCTATTATTACTATAATTGTCAGACACGGAGATGAAGCCTTCGAGTCACGTGCTGTAAACTCCCCTTCTTCAACGACAATGTACGATGCCAACCTTACATTTTATGAGGAAGGAGACTGGGAAGCAGAAGTAAAAATACAAACTTTGCCGGACCATGAATCTAGCGTTTTCTTCATAGTAAATGTAAGTGGGGAAAGTATCGTATCTGGCACTTCAGCAGGATATTTTTTCCTTTTTATTTTTGGGATTTTGGTTGTGGTGCCTATTATCTTGGTATTGAAATACCGTCGCGCAAATAAGACAGCGTGAGACTTTGATAAAGGTTAACCAAAACCCATATCAATTACCGTGGTAGTCCCTGACTGATACGGCAATAATAAGATTATTAGTGGTTTCCTTTTCGGAAAATATGACTTCAACTGGTTGTCCAGTAATCATGTGAGAGCGAAGATGGGAAGGGGTGAATTTACCCAAGTCGGTTTCTACCATCACCTTGAATATGGCCCCCCCATCAGTTTCTAAAGAAAACCAACTCGTTTCAGTCAAGCTACGTGCAGACACCTCTGCAATTAAACCATGTACGACAGATAAGTCCCTTTCTGCAACGCCTTCCTCACATCCAGTAAATAGTAGTAGGAAACTAAATAGAAAAGCTGAAGAATACAGACAGTTCGTCTTAAATTTCCTCAAATTTCCAATAGTAAATATTTCTTTTTTGTTCAAAAAGTGAACCTTAATCTAATTGACCTGTAAAAGCCTGATCACTAGTTTCTTTATATTAGGGGAGGGCTTACATGAAACTATCGATCCGGGCAGTAATACTTTCGATTTTTTTGCTAACGATTGCGGTGACTGGCAGCATCGCTTACGCTAGCGAAGAAAGCGGTTTTTCTAAAGGCCGTGTTGTAATAATGTCAGTAGACATAGACTCTATCAGTAATGGCAACAACTCTGCGTTATTTGAGTCTTTGACTGGCATATTATCGACCCTCCAACCAGGAGAAAATTTCTATTTTTCTGACATGGATAATCCAGAGTTATTTCTAGGACCATTCGAGGCTGGCTCAAAAAACTTTGCCGATTACAAGCCTCTTATTGCAGAAAAAATAACCGCCTATATTCCTGAGAATGACATTAACATTCCGGAAGTAGTCTCGCAGGCATACAACATAATGGGCAAGGAATCCGCCTCTGCAGGATCAACGCTCTACCTTGTTGGGCAAAGAAAAGTCCTCGCAGATCCCGAGTACACAGCACGACGCCTCGACCCAATCGCAGAAATGTTTAGTGCGAGCGGATGGACAATTACTGGCATTACCCCTACCGATGCGGACCCGAGTATGAATTACATACTCGACAGAATAGCTACAAAAACTGGTTCTAAGAGATATGAACTGACCATTGATGACGCTCTTAGAAATATAACCGACAAGATAATGACCCGAGACTCACTTGGTGCATTGTCATTATCAAGTCAAGCGTCACTAGCTAGAGATGAGGTATTAACCTCAACAATCAAAATAGCCCCCGGAACAAAAGATGCAACAGTCCTATTTTTCAAAGAAGATCAGTACGGTTCTCTAAAACTCAACAGCCCTCAGATAGATGAACCGGCAACAAGTGGCACGGCCTCGTTAAACGTTGTCGAAACACCCCACACAGTAATATGGCAAATCAAAGATCCCACCCCTGGTGTTTGGACTGTAGATGCCAACGGAATGGAAGGAAAGGTATCTTCTTGGCAAATATCTTCAAATAAATTCCGATTAAACCTTGGAATGCATGACCTTATTCCGACTGGGGAACCATTAAATCTCATCACATACGTAACAGAAGAATCGGTAATGGTTTCACCAGGAGAAAATTCCTTAGTAAAAGTGACTGTCACAGGTCCTGACGGTCGCAATGTCTTTTACAACTTAAATGATGACGGTGAGTACGGTGACGCTACTGCAGGTGATAACTATTATTCGGCTACTATAGCCAGTCCAGAAAGTGAGGGGGACTATGTCGTCAAAATGGAACTTGGATGGGCTGAATCACCTAATACTGTGATCGAACAACTCAGCTTTCGGGCACAAGCTTTCCCACAAATGGAAGTCACACAACTGAACACAGATAGAATGTACCTGGAGCGTAGATCAAACATAGCAACTATATTTGTGAACATCTCAGGGCAGTCGTTCGCAGTAGATCCCTCTTCAATAAGAGCTAGCTTCGGTGAGGGAGAAGACTTAGGCCAATTAGATATCGTTCCACGGGAAGGAACTTCAGATGGACGCGCTTGGATGTACGACGTTATATTCACACCAACTAAAGAAGGTATAACAACCTTAGCTCTTAACTTAGATATCGACTACGCTGGGCAGGTTCGTCAACAAGTCTCAGAATCTATAGCTCTTACCGCGATAAGCTTACCTAACCTCATACCAGATCCAGCACCGGAGCCGTACAACACAACAGTGATCGAAGTGGCACCAGAAGTTGTTCAAATTGCTAAGTCTAATGCTGGAATTGCAGTGGGTTTGATCGGCATACCCATCGCTTTGATAGCATTAATAATAGCTGGATTTACCTATCATCGTGCTCAAACTCGACCATTCGGATTTATCGATAATGAGGATGGTTCCGTCCTCGTAGATTTTCAGTCCCTTGAGAGGTCATTTTTCAACAAACTACTATTCCCAAGTATGGTCAAAGGGAAAGAAACAGCTGTTTCAGAATTAGATGGAATAACCTTCAAGTTCCGAAAAGATAAGGTCGACATCGAAACTTTTAGAGTGTCTCCTACTGTACGAATAGATGACAAGCCGGTCGTTGGGGAGATAACTCTAAGGAACAGTTCCTGGATAGGATCACACGGCCGATTGTTCAACTTTTTCACTGGCAGAGAATCAATTGTAGCTGAACACGGATTCGGCGATGACTAATCAGTTTTATGGATAAGTGCTCTCTATCATGGGTGAGTCCTTATCCATAAAATCATTCAAATCTATTTCTCTATTATTGTTACCGATTTAATCACATCTCCCTGGGGGCCAGGAACAGACGGATCCCGCAGTGAAATAGAGTTAACAACGTCCATGCCGCTACTAACTTTGCCAAAAACAGAATGACAAGAAGTCTGAGGCACAGCGCAATTTTTCGGACTCCCGTCAGGCTTATACCCATCAAGAAAGTGTGTTTCTTTATACGTTATAAAGAACTGGGTGCCGTTTGTTCCTTTGCCATTGATGACTCCTCTGTTAGCCATTGAAATCACCCCTGGTCCATCATGTAGAGCATCAGGGTGAAATTCGTTATCGAAATAGTAACCTGCATTTCCTGACCCACTGCCAGTTTGGTCACCACCCTGAGCCATAAATCCTGATATTACTCTGTGAAATGTCACTCCATCATAAAAGCCTTCTCGAGCTAAAAACACAAAGTTGTTTACAGTAATAGGAACAAATTTTTCATAGAGATCTATCGTGAATTTCCCACCAGATTCCATATCAAATTCGGCAAAGTAATCATTCTTTGTATCAATAGTGACTTCAGGTGCTGAGTCATAACTTTTATAGGTACTAGAAACCTCAGCAGCGATAGGAGTTGCCTCTTGTTTCTTATCCTCGCCACACCCTATAAAAGATGCGATGGAGGTGAGAAAAACAACCATCAAGAAAAAATTCAAGAGTTTCATTGATACTCCTACCATATTCTGCATATATTTCTGTTTATTTCGCTGATACAGTCGCTAATATTACATACCCTGAGGGGAAGAAATATATACAACAGTGTCGAGTTTAAAGTGACAGAACCTTCAGTCAGCCATGTCCAAAATAGCTTTGATGGCTATGTTGTAACCAAACAATCCAAAACCTGTTATGACACCTTTACACGACCGGGCAATCTCAGAATTACCGCCCCGAGCAGCTGGATTTGATATGTGTACTTCGATTGTGGGAAATGCAACCTGTGTTATCGCTGCAGCGAGGGCAGGATGTCCAGAAGAATACCCTGCAGGATTGATAATGGCAGCATCAAATCCTTTTTCATGGCATTCATAGAATTTGTTGATGACCTCACCTTCTATATTGGAGTGAAATATCTCAACATCAACACCAAGTTCGGAGGCATATTCATTAATTGCATTACTGTAATCATCCATGGTGTCCGTCCCAAATATCTCTACTTGAAACTTACCTCTCATGTTTATTCCCGCCCCATGTACAACGAGTATTTTTGTCATAACAAACGCTCCATTCTTAATAGATGTAACCAAGTTCCCAAGTCTAGCATAGCTATAGCAACTCGCTTATTAGTATATTAGCCTTTATCAATCATCTAACACAGTTAAACATGCAGCTACTATCGACTCTGCGTCAGTCTTGTACTCCTTGTAAAGGTCATCTCAGTAGCCTGGCTAACCCCAGTCTTCGACTCCAAGTCGTACTGCTTTACCGCCTAGCGCAGAGCC
>Ga0066366_10000049_pt1 | contig 23180 bp, 20 predicted proteins | sample Knorr_S7_td_250__FD_77334 | JGI IMG/M metagenome (GOLD analysis project Ga0066366, IMG submission 77334) | Marine microbial communities from Southern Atlantic Ocean transect - Knorr_S7_td_250_ad_252m_LV_B | ecosystem: Environmental > Aquatic > Marine > Oceanic | place: Atlantic Ocean...
ACACTCTGTTCAAAAGGAACATCTTTTGACCACCAACATTTCAGAAAATTCCAATAGATGAATCTCTGCACATCATAAGTACCTGCTTTAATCTGAAGCAGTGGGATATCATTAGGGACTGTGATCGTTTTTTTAATTTTTGACAGGTTCTTTCCTAATAATGCCATATCTCTAGAGAATTCAATACATTGTTTTTCAGTCATTTTTACAGTAGATTTTCGTATAAAATTATCTGCAAATTCACGCATTGGTCCTTTAATTTTGTAAACATAAATTGAAATCATGCCTTTTTTTGCTAGAAGTTTTGTAAGCGCCTTAAACGAACTCTCTGTATTTTTTGTGTGGTGCAAAACCTGATCTGAACAAATGAAATCAAAGAAACCTTTCTTAAATGGAAGTCTTTGAATATCCGCTTGTAAAAAATGAATATTTGGTATTTTACCATATTTCTTGTTTGCAAATATTATACTCGCACTTGCATCAATAGCAAATACATCAGCTTTTTGATTTGATGAGAATAATTTTGCACTGTTACCAACACCAGTTCCTGCGTCCAAAATCCTTGTACGTGTTTTTAGAAATTTATTAAGATTAGAAATTGTATTCCAACCAAATCTTTCTAAAAACCATTTTTTCTGACCATCAACCCATTTCTTGCTATGGTATGTTTTGTTGTAATTTTTCCATTTTGATGAAAACGAGTTTTCAGTTTTTACAAAGGTTTTGGATTTATCTATAACCAGCCTAGGGATGCCCTCCTTTATTGGGAATTTGTGATTCTTTTCACAAATCAAATTACCTTCTAAAATTTCATTTGATTTAGTTTTACTAGATTTTACAGAAAACCTTTTGCTGCATATTGGACAAATTAGATACTGTGTTAGGGATTCTTTCAATTATATCCAAATAATAATTTCGGGGAATAAAAATCTGCAAGTAAAAAATTTGGTATATAATCAAAATCAGTCATATGCTAAGAACTGTATCTTCTTTCATTTCTTTTGTGATGAAAATTCTATACCAGACTTCAAATGCAAGTAATCCTAAGAATTTATTGATAATTCTAACATCATGATTTTTCTCTAGTTTCCCAAAATTATCTCTAATCCAATCTTTATTGATCCACTTATCTTCTACAATTCTTGCGTTTTCTAGGTAGTAATTACATAATTTTTTACCATGTGATTTCCAGAGATTTGTTGTATCTACTGAAAATCCTTGTTTTTTACGTGTGATAAAACTAGGTTCAATGTATTTAGCCAAGATCTTTCTTAGTGGTAATTTACCAACATTTTCCTTCTTGTTATATTTTAGTGAATTATCCAGATGAGTAGAATATTTTATTAATTGTTTAGATAGTAATGGTGTCACAGATTCCATCTTAAAATATTTATGAAAAGCAGAATTCAAAGGGATCCAATTATAAAGTAATTTTCCATTAATATCTGCCAAAAATACTTGATCAAGTGGTGCTAAACTGTTATCAAAGTAAGGAATAAGTTTTGAAAAAATCTCATTCCAAGAAAAACCGGTTTTTATCCCAAACAGATTTTCTTGATCTAGAACCCAATCCCTTTCATGACATTCTAAATATAATTTTGTTTTTTCAAGTGGGTTCATACTAGATTTATAATTTAACAGAAATTTTTCATAACGAAATGTATAACCTCCAAATAATTCATCACCACCATCTCCAGATACTAGATGACTTGAAAATTGTTTTGCAGTTTTTACTATATGATACCAGTGAGTATCCCAAAAAGGCATTTTAATAATGCTGATTGCCTTTGGTAATTGTTCTAGAAAATTTTCAATTGGCACAACATGATGATTTGCATTGACTTTATTTGCTACAGTTGTCGCAATTTGTGTCTCATCCACACTATCAGCAAATTTGACTGATATTGCTTCAATTTCAATATTTGGTAGTGCTTTTCTAAGAAGTGCTATTAAGAGTACAGAATCAACTCCACCGCTTAGTGCAATTGAGATTTTTTTCCCACTAACTTCATTTTTTATTGTATCTAGAATTAAATTTTCAATATGTGATAAATGATCTGGATTATCCTTAGGCTGAAAATCACTAGCGGAAAACTTCATACCACTTGTTTCTAGTGATGGATGGTATCTAAGACTAAGAATTTCCTTAATCATTATTGAAAAATTATTTGAATTTACTTGTTTCATTCCTCTAAACATTGTTTCAATGTTGTGTTTTTATACAATTCGTAGCTTGATTAATGGTTAAGATTTAAAGATATGAGTTAGTCAAGAAATTAGTGAAATTTGTAGTTACAGGCGGAGCAGGATTCATAGGAAGTTATATTGTAAAACATCTGCTTAAGCAGGGACATCAGGTCACAGTTATTGATAATTTCTGGCGAGGAAGATTAGAGAATCTTGCTGGTCATGAAGAACAAATTGATTTACAAAAATTAGACATTCTTGATTTTAATTCTTTAAAAAATATAATCAGTAAATGTGATGGGATATTTCATCAGGCTGCACTTACTTCCGTACCAGAATCGTTTATTCAAAAGGAACGATATCATAACGTGAATGTAGTTGGTACCGAAAATATCTTCAAACTAGCAAAAGAATTCACAGTAAAAGTTGTGTATGCAAGTAGTTCTAGTGTATACGGTAATACGACATCAATTCCTATAAAGGAAAATTTTGAAAGAAAACCTATCAATCCATATGGTATAACAAAATTAGATGATGAAAAACTAGCCGAAAAATATCATGATTTAGGAGTGTCGATTATAGGATTAAGATACTTCAACGTTTATGGAATAGGTCAAACAAATGATTATGCTGGTGTAATAACAAAGTTTCATAATAAGATCCAAGCAGATAATTCTCCACTAATTCTTGGTGATGGTTCACAAGTACGTGATTTTGTTTCAGTAAATGACATTGCAAAGGCCAATCTATTAGCCATGCAAAGTGTCACAGATTTTTCATTTCTAAATATCGGTACTGGCATTCCGACATCAATTAAAGAATTAGCAAATTTAATGGTTAATCTTTCTGGAAAATCACTGGAGATTAAATTTGACAAATTACCTGAAGGTGATATAAAAGAGAGTCAAGCAGATGTCAGCCTTGCCAAAAAAATGATTAATTGGTCATATGAAACCACTCTAGAGGATGGATTAGAAAATTTCTTTTTTTCGTGAAATGACTTGCTTACGACTTTACCAGATCTTCATAAAATCTTACATACTTAGGAAGTAAAACCTCCCATGTCAAATTTTCTATCACAAACTCATATCCTGCCTGGGCAATATTTTTAGCTTTTTCCTTATTTTCAAGTAATTCATTTACTGAGTTTACTAATTGAATAGGATCATTTAGATCTACAAGTAGACCATTCTTTTCATGCTCAATTAATTCTGGAATACCACCAACTTTTGTAGCAACTACAGGGATGTTTAGAAAAAATGCCTCCTTGATGACTTGAGGAATACTTTCCATTCTTGATGGAACTACAAGTACACTTGATGCCTTAAGCTCACCCATAGTTTCTTTCCAATCTAAATCGGTACAATAGATGACATGCCCGTTAATCTTTAATTCCACATCTCTAAGAATATCTATTCCTTTCTCGTGACTATCTCTACCAATATAGATAACTTGTTTTTCTTTTTTGGAAACATCAGGAAGATCATTGAATTTTGTGACATCTAACGGTGCATACAAAAACTCAAAATTAGCTCCTAATTTTTTTTTATATGCTTCACTAACTGCTTTTGAGTCTGTTGTTAATTTATCTGCCCACTTCAAGACTTTTGATTCAGTGACACTTGCAGCCTTTGTTGTGGTATCGGAATGTAATGAGTCGACCTGTTCTGAATATATTCCATGTACGGACAGAACTTTTTTCTTGGCTTTTGTATATTTCATTGCAAAAGCAGAAGGAATGTTAAATGCATGAACTACATCATAATCACCTCCACCAATTATAGCTTTGAGTGAACTAAGAACAGCAAAACTAGGATTTCTGAGTTTATCTATGGGTATATGTGATGTATGCATTAATTTTATATCAAAACCGTACTCTCGTAATTTTTCCGCAACTCTAGCAGCATGACCACCAATTCCACCCGTATATTTTGGAGCAATAAAAAGAATCTTCATTTTTGATATTGATTATTTTATAATACATCCTTTAATGAATTTAGTAGTAGTTATTCTATACTCATAATAGTATCATCTGTAAACAAAAATTGAATTATATGAAGGCCATGATAGTTTTGGGAACAAGACCTGAAATAATCAAACTTGCCCCAATTATCAAGGGATTAGGCAGTAAGAAATGCTCTGTTATTTTTACAGGCCAGCACTATGATTATCAAATGGGAATGCAGTTTATTCATCAATTAGAACTACCAAAACCAAATTATTCATTAAAAATCTCTAAATCAAATCCTCAACTGCAAATTAGTGAAATTATAGCAAAATTATCAAAAATTCTATCAAAGGAAAAACCTGATACTGTAATGGTGCAGGGTGATACTAACACCGTTTTAGCTGCAGGTATTTGTTCCCTAAAATCAAACATACCAATTAGTCATGTAGAGGCAGGATTACGTAGTAATGATTGGAGAATGCCAGAAGAGCATAACAGAATTGCAATTGATCATTTATCCGAATTACTATTTGCTCCTACACAAAATTCAAAAATCAATCTTACCTCTGAAAAAGTTCATGGTCAAATTCATGTAACTGGTAATACAATCATTGACGCAATTAACACATACTCTAAAATTTCAAAAAAGAAATCTCAAATTTCTGTAGAAATGGATAATTTTGTTTTATTGACATTACATAGATCAGAAAATGTAGATAATAAAAAAATACTAACTTCAATTGTTAAAGGACTTGTTGATTCTAACGAAGACATTATTTTTCCAATACATCCTCGTACTAGAAAACGTTTAGTTGAATTTAATCTATACAATAAATTATTACGATCAAAAAATATACTCTTACTAAACTCTCTTGGATATTTTGATATGCTTGAACTTATGAAGCAATGTGAATTTATTGTCACTGATTCTGGTGGAATTCAAGAAGAAGCAACCTCACCTCTAATTAGAAAAAAAGTGTTGGTAGTAAGAAAAACTACTGATAGACCAGAGGCAATAGAATCAGGGATGGCGGAGATTATAGGATTAAATGAAAAAACTATTTCTAAATCTATTAAAAAAACTATGAAAGATCCCAGAATTTCGTCAAGAAAGACACCTTATGGAAAAGGAGATGCAAGCAAAAAAATACTAAAAATTTTACAAAAACACTTTTAATTTTTCTTTACTATTTCCAGAATATTTTTAATTATGTTATCCCAAGAAAATTTTTCAACCATCAGGCGTGATTGACTCCCCATTTGGTTAATTTTTTCAGATTCATTTAGTAACGAACTAATTTTCTCAGCTAAATCTTCTGCACCATCAATAAAATATCCATTTTTTTCATTTACTAAAACATCATTTGGTAATGTTCCTTTTTGGGCAATTATAGGTAGTGAGGTCGCCATATACTCTAAGACTTTTATGGGCAGCGCTCTTGATGTGACACTTGTTAATCTTAAAGGCCCAATTCCAATTGCCGCATCTGAAATATTTTCAGGAATTTTTTCTCTTCCAATCCATCCTTTGAATTCTACAGAATTTTCTAATTTTTTTGCCGAAACAATGTCCTTTAATTTTTCCAATTCGTTTCCACTACCTAACAAAATAAATTTTGCGTCAGGGATCTTTCTAATTATTTTTGGTATTGCGTCAAGCAATACATCTAAACCTCTGTGGTGATACATAGCACCTACAAAAACAACTTTTTTAGGATTTTTTTGTGATGAGGCATTAAATAATGAAAGATCTACACCATTTGGTATTATTGCAATTTTTTCTGGCAATACACCATATTCATTAATTATTATTTCAGAAGTATCATTATTTGATACTAGTACTTTTGTGGCGGTTCGGAGTGTTTTACTGTTAATAATTTTTTCAATTTTGCGTTGTAGAGATTTAATCCCAGTTGATCTTTCGTATATTGCATCATCTATTTTTACAATTGAGGGAATCTGTAATTCCTTTGCAGTTTCTACGGCGGCTTTAGGAACTAGATGAAATGGATGGAAAATTGTAAAAACAAAATCAAATTTTTCTTGTTTTCCAATTTCAATTGCTTGTTTTTTCATATTTGCTTGACATCGTCTAGCAGCAACCTTGATTCTGGATTTTGATGGTGTTTCTGTTCGTATTACTCTGATTTTTGAATCAATTTTTGGATCATATTGTTCACCGTTCCATTCAATATCTGGAGTAATAACTGTGACATCATTTCCTGATTCCACAAACTTGTTTATAATATCTGTAATCACAACAACACCCCCTCCACTTATTGGTGGAAAATGAAATACCATTACTAGAATTCTCACTATCTTTATGCTTTTTAAGCAACAAAAAAAGCATTACCTAACATTGCAATCATCTTATGAATTAACAAAAAACTGGCTGATCAATTCAGGGATTTTTGTATCTGATGTGTCAGATCCAAATTATGGGGGGGTTTATTCATTTTTTGATGAGAAAAAAAAGGAATTCTCTTTCTTGTATCCAGAAATTACAGGATATTTTATCAGTACAATGAGATTTTTGTATGAACATGAAAAAAATGAGAAATTTATAGAGTTAGCAAAAGCATCAAGCAATTGGATTATTAGATTATATGAAAAATATGGAGGAATAATTCAAGGTATTTCCACTCAAGGCTTACCTCAAAAATTCATTTATTCATTTGATACTGGTGTTTGTACTAAAGGCCTGTTAGACTGTTTTGCCATTACAAAAGAGGAGAAATTCCTCGAGTATGCTAAAAAATTAAATCAATGGATTCTAGATGAAACTATACAAAGTAGTGGTTTGGTAAATCCTGTAAAGAATTTAGAAACAAATGAATTTGAAGAGGATTCTCAAGTTTGGTATAAAAGATCTGGATGTTTACATATAAAATTAACAATACCATTGTTGCACCTTTATAAAATTACTAATGATGAAACTCTATTTACTGCTGCAAAGAATATAGCAAACTCCATCAGTAATTATCAAAATCCAGACGGTAGTATTTTACTACATAAAGATAATAAAATCATTAATTTACACACTTTGTTTTATGCCTTGGAAGGATTAATTTATGCTTACAATGTCACAGGTGATGAAAATTATCTTTCTTGTTGTAAAAACGCTATTAGTTGGTGTGAAAAAAAGATCGAAGATGATGGCAGTATTGATTTATGGTTTAATTCAAAGTATCATTCAAAGTCAAGCTATCCAATAGCACAATTGATCAGACTAAAAGTCATTTTAGCTAAATTCGATGGAGTAAATCTAGATGAAAATACACAAAAATTAAAATCATTTTTGTTATCATTGCAAGCACAAAGTACTGATCAAAAAGTAAATGGTGGATTCTATGAGGAGTTTAGTAAATCAACTTTTGGATGGAAAAAAACGCTAAAAGTAAATTCGTGGGCATCTATGTTTTCGTTACAAGCACAATATTGGTTAAATAATTTTTCAAATATTGAAGTAAAAAAAGAATGTGAATTTCTTTTTTGAACTGACTTAACTGCCTAAGAAATCTAAGTAAGAATTTGACTGGGAATTTTTTGATAATTTACTTTGGCAGTCATATACAAATGGAATTAGTGATTTCTCATAGATTTCTTTAACTCGCTGTTCTACTTCATTATGATGCTGTACTATGCACAAACAATCAATATTTTTGACTGAATCATCATCCAGATCTGTTAAAATTTTAAAATTTAACTCTGTTATGTGATTTTCAATTAAATATTTCTCACTCAAATCAGTATTAAAGAAAGGATCAAAACCATATACTACAAAACCTCTCAATTTCATTTCTTGGATTATTTTAAAACTAGGCGAGTCTCTCATATCTTCTACATTAGCTTTGTACGATAAACCACATACGAGGATAGTTTTTTGTAATTTTAATTTCTCAAGTTTATTTTCAATCATATCACAGATGTATTTTGGCATATGATCATTGATTTCAAGTGCGTGTTCTATTGTATCAAATTGTGTTTCTAATTTTCTGGCAGATTCTAATAGAAAACGTGGATCCTTAGGTATACAATGTCCACCAGCCCCTGCACCAGGATAGTGGGGCATGAATCCGAATGGTTTTGTAGCAGCCGCATTAATTACTTCTTTTACATTAATTCCTAATTTATCACAAAGAATTGCTAATTCATTAACCAAAGAAATATTCACTAATCTGAAAGCGTTTTCAAATGATTTTACAACTTCAGCTATTTTTGGCGAGTCAACGCGAATTAAATTTCCACCATTCACATTATCATAAATTATTTTTGATATAGAAAATGTAATGTCATCTGAACAATAAATCACTCTAGGAATGTTTTCTATTCCCCATTCTTTATTACTAGGATCTATTCTTTCTGGACAAAAAGATAAACCAAAATTTTGGCCCAGTGTAAATCCCACATCCTTAATAATTTCTGACATTTTGTCAGTGGTACCAACTTCTACACTACTTTCTAAAATTAAGACATCACATTCTTTTGAAGATTTCAAAAAACTTTCAACTGCTGCTTTAACAAAAACATCGGAATTAGTATTTTTATCAGGTATTGGAGTTGGAACACAAACTATACCTATTTTAGGATTTTCTGATTGTAAGGACGTATTAGATAGTTTCAAACTTTCATTATCTCTACATTCTAAAAACTCCTTTTTTAGATATAATTCAGAGTCCAAAAGAACATTCTTTTCTAGCCTCTGAATTCTTTCTTGATTGATATCTATTCCTGTGACATTAATTTTTTTACTTGCAAGACGAACAGCCAATGGAAATCCAACATAACCAAGACCAATAATCTCTACAGAAAATAAATTTGACTTAATTTTTTCTAATGTATCTTTTAGTGACATAAACTACTTTATTGCTTTAATTTGGAACTATTTGTATATTAGGAGACAATTATCTTTTAATTTTTAATCGAAACTAATTCTGTATAAATTTCTGCTTCTCTCTTCTCAATTTTCTCTATATCGAATTCTAGTGCCTTTATTTTTGCTTTATCTGCAAATTTTTTATGTAATAATTCATCATCAAGTAATTCATTAATAGATCTTGCAAATGAATTAGGATTTGATTCTGCAAAAACTACACTTCCTTCAAGTTTTTCAGAAAAGTTTTCTTTTGATGGTGGAATCACAATAGCTAATCCAGTTGCCATTGCTTCCATAACTGGCATCGGAATTCCTTCAATTTCAGGATTATATGCAAGTGCAAAGATGTCAGCTGATTTATAATAATTTTGTATTTCATTATGTGGAACCGATTTTTTTAGAATTATTTTATTATCTAAGTTATTTTTTATAATTAATTCTTGAAGTTCATCATATAACAATCCATTACCTATGATCATCAAGTTTGCATTAACATTTTTCATAGATTGTATAACACATTCATGATTTTTTACAGAAATTAAAGCGCCAACTGATAGAATCAGTGGTTTCTGCAAGCTTTCTAGTGCTGTTGCATTTGCAAATTTTTCACAATCAACTTTGTTATGGAGAATCTCAGGTTTGTTATGGCAGTGCTTTAACACATATGGCTCGATGATTTTGTATATTGCAGTAATTTTATCAGCAGATTTTAGAACATATGGTTCTATGAATTTTTCTGTATATTTCAAGACCAAATATTTTTTGAAATTAGTTTTCTTCAGAATTTGTCGATTACTATCATATTGTGTATGTAAAGATAGAAGAAAAGGAATTTTCAACTCTTTTGCGCATTTTGCCGCCAGCCAACCCTCGATGAATGGATTATATGCTCTAACCACATCCGGTTGAATTTCTTTTACTATTGCGATTACATCTTCTAGACGCTTGTTTCTATTTTTTATATTAATTTTCCCTACTGAGTGAATTACGATCTTAGCTTTTCCGCCAATTACTTGGATTTTTGAGACCTCTATATCTTGGTCAATTAAAGTAATAAAATGAATTTCACTAAAGACATTCTGTGGATTATAATACCTCTCTTTGATCTCTCCTTTATCATAATATGCCTGAATAGGATCATTTGGAAAAACACATAATTTCATTACTTACCACTTTTATTGAAATCACATAGTATACTTAATAGAATTTCTGTCTACATAATTTCTTTTTTATTTGCTAAGTATAGAATTACTTATTATACAAAATAATATGATGAAAAATTATGTTTCGGAAAATTGCAAAAAAGATACTAACAAAGTCTCCTAAGGCATATACCGCTATTCATACTAGTAATTTCGAACGTACACATAAACAAGATTTTTCAAAATTAGGAAACAAAGAAAAAGAAGCATTATTAGAAATCCAAAAGAATGGATATGCAGTAATACCAAATTTCTTTGATAAAGAAAGATGCGAGTCATGCATTAAAGATATGGATGTAATGTATGATACCAAAAAAGAATTTGTTCATAATACAGAGTATGCTGATTCTAGAATTTTTGGAGCTGAAGATCTTTCTGAAAATATTAGAAAATTTGCAGATGATTCATTTTTGCACAAAATCGCCAATGCATATAATGCAGTTCCAACAAGTAATGGTTTTACATTAGCTGGAAGGATTAAAGCAATAGGACATGAATTTGGTTCTGGTGGCTCATGGCATAGAGACAGCTATTTTCGTCAATTCAAATCTCTTCTTTATCTAACAGATGTAAATCTAAAAAATGGACCATTTCAAGTAATTCATAGATCACATGAATCGAAACAAATTTCAATCGATTCAAAAAATGCAAATTTAGAATCAATGCAGTGTTCTTTTAATCAAAACATTGTTGAAAAAATTTTGAATGAAAGTCCTGATAGATTAAAGACATTAACTGGTAATGCGGGAACAATGGTATTAGTTGATACATCAATAATACACAGAGGACTTCCTCTAGAAGAAGGTATAAGATATGCACTAACAAATTACTTCTTTGAAAACGCACAGATAAATTCTCATCTTGTGGAACACTTTGCACCTATAGTTTCACCAGATAAAGTACTAAAAATGGGACAAAATAATTAGTGTTTTAGACTTTTTTCTAAATTAGTCTATCAATTTACTCTTATACTTTTTTTCGAACATAATTTTTAGAATCCTAACATGAGTTTACATGTAAAAATTTCTTCAGAAATTAATGAGAATGAATGGAATGAAGATTTATCCAAGAGTACTGGCTCCACCGTATATCAAACATATAATTGGCAAAAACTCTATCGTGAGGTATTTGGTTCAAAACCGATATTCATTACTATAACTAATGATTCTGGAATTGTGGTTGGACAACTTGCATGTTTAATTCATGAAAAAATGGAGGTGAGTGATACAAATCCTCTATCTAAAAAGATTGGAAATCTACTTGGATTAGGTACTTCATTGTGGTGGTATCACGGACCTATTATTCATGATAAGGATAAAAGTGATCAAATACTTGAAATCATTTTATCCTCAGTTGATAAAATTGCTCAAGATAATAATGTCATAAACATAAGAGGTATTTCTTCACCCCTAACAGATCAATTTCCTACTAAAACTTTTGAAGAATTCGGTTATAGTGCTGAATCAAGATTAACCTTCATAGTTGATTTAAATCAAACCACTGATGATTTGTATAATTCTTTGAAAAAAGATCCAAGATATTATATAAGAAAATCAGAGAATCAGGGTTTTGATTTTGAGGTTGCTAATGATATGGAAGGTTTGGAAAAATTTCAAGATTTAAAAATTGCGGCAAAAAAAGATGGTGGAAAAAAATATGTTCGAAATCCTAAATTTTATAAAAAACATTGGGAGATAATGCAAAATAATGGATATGAAGAATGGTTGCTAGCAAGACATAATGGTAAAATCAGGGGTACAATTCTTACATTATTTTTTAATGGAAATGTAATACAACATGCATTAGCTAATTCTCCTGAAAAAGAACTGGTAGGAACTTTTCTAACATGGAACACCATTAAATGGGCACAAAAAATGAAATATAGAACATTTGATTTTGCTGGAGTTGATCCATTTCCTAAAACAGAAAAAGAAAAAGGAATCTATTTTTATGCTGCTAAATTTGGTGGTAAAAAGATTGATTTTTTTTCATATACAAAAATTATTGATAGAAAGAAATATTATTTAACTTCAGGTATTAAGAATCCTAGAAAAATAATCTCTAAATATCATAGTTATAAATCAAAAAAACTAGAAAGGATGGCTAGCAAATGACTTCATCTGTTAAAAAAGGCAAAAAATTATACAGCGAAAAAGGACTTTCTGGGTTATTTCAAGCTGCAATATTCAAATTTTTAGCAAATTCTTTTGGCATTCCATCTCGAAAAATTGCCGTCTTTAATGGAATTGCTGTTAGAGGTGCAAGCTTATCCTCTAAAATAGACATTTTTCCAGAACATGAGGCTGAATTAATATCTGCAATTCGAGATTATGTTAAACAGGGTGAAAGAGTTCTTGTAATTGGAGGAGGAAGTGGGGCGTCCACAGTTGCTGTTGCACATCAAGTAGGGACTACAGGTAGTGTTGTTAGTTATGAGGCGAACAAAAATTCTTTTGCTCGAACAAGAGAAACAGTTAATCTCAATAAAGTAGATAATCGTGTTGAAGTTTATCATACAATAATAGAGAAACCCGTTCATTTATTGGGAGAAATAGGAAATCCGACAACTCTTGCAGCAAAGGAACTTCCTGATTGTGATGCATTAGTTATGGATTGTGAAGGTGCCGAACTACCTATTTTAGAAAATATCAAAGTTAAGCCAAGACTAATTATTGTTGAAGCTCATCCATCATTAAATTCACCTAAAGAAGAGGTGAAAAAACTATTGGATGGATTGGGATATGATATAATTTCTATTGTTGCTAGAGGTACCTCGCTAGACGTATTATCTGCCATCCGGAAAACTGGGTGAGAATACATTGTCAGAAATTCGTGTCACATATTCTGGATTAATAGGATTAGCAATAGGGCTTTCCACTGTTGTCACTGGTTTAATCTTTATTCTGATTGTCACCAGAAGTTTTACTCCAGAACAACTGGGTTCATGGGGTCTAATTGGAGGTTTAATTACATATGTAGTAATTCTCGAGCCAATGATTTCTTATTGGGCAACAAGAGAAATTGCACGAGATGTTAATTCAGGAAAAACTGCCGTGGTTAGTAGTGGTATATTTTCAATTGTAGGAACTCTAGCTTTTCTTCTAATAGCATTTTTTGTGAGTGAGCCCACAGGTACTGATACTGATATTTTATTTTTTGCAGCATTAATGATTCCTTTTTCATTTTTGAATCGAACTTTATCCTCAATCGCTTTAGCTTGGAAACCACATGTCAAAAGTTATGGTATGCTGATTTTTGATTGTGCGAAGATTCCAGCAGCAGTAATTTTTGTATATTTTATGGAATTAGGAGTATATGGAGTAATTTTAGCCTTAATCGTAGCTTATATTCCAAGCATTATGACTTTAGGAATTCTATCAAGAAAAAAACTTCAAAATAATTTTAATAGACAATTTCTGAAAAACTGGTTAACTAGAGCCTGGCTTCCCTCATACATCAAATTTCCTAATTTAGTAGTTTTAGATGTTCTAATATTTTCATTGATCACTGGTTCTGTAGTAGGATTGGCATATTGGGTGACTGCTACTACAGTTGGCACAGCTGTACGCCATTCTAGTCAAATAACAAGAGCAGTATATCCAAAGTTACTAAGTGGTGGAAGAAAAGAGTACTTGCAATCAAATTTAATAAGATTATTTTATTTTGCATTTTTATTTATGGCAATTTCAATTGCTTTTGCAAAGCCAGTATTATTTGCACTTAATCCAATTTATGATATAGCAGCACTAGTTGTAGTATTCATTACAATTCGTTCATTCCTAAAAATATTAGGTAGCTCATTCACACAAGCACTACAAGGAATAGAGGAAGTAGATACGAAAACATCTACACAGAAAGACTACCTAAAAAGCAGATTATTTTATCTACCTTCTATACGATTAATTCGTCGTGGTGTATATCTTGGTATTTTGGCAGTTGGACTTTTCCTTTTAGTACAATCAGACGCTTCTCAAATAGAACTGGTGACTTATTGGGCGATTATACTCTTTATTGTTGAAATCCCATTTACTATCTATTATTACCATTTAGTCAGAAAGAAATTTCCACTTTCGCTTGATATGGTTGCAATCAGCAAGTATTTGGTAATTAGTATTGGTGTATTTGGTTCAGTGTATCTTCTCATGGACAAATTTCTAGTATATGATACGAGTATTTTCCAATTCTTACCAAACTTAATTCCATTTCTACTTTTAGGGGTTTCGGCATATTTTGGTTTAACCTATCTAACAGATAAGAAAACAAAGAAATTGTATAATGCAATTTTATCCGAAATCAGACGAAAAAAAAATAAGCGAGGGGCGGAGTGATAAAATAAAATGGAAAAAACAAAAAACCCAAATATCTTTTTTTTACTTATTGATGCATTTCGATCTGATAAATTCTATGGAAATGAAAAAACATCAATTACTCCAAATTTGGATTCTTTAATTAAAGACGGAGTCTATTTTACCCAGACGATTAATTCAAGTCCAGCTTCAGTATCTGCCATATCAAGTGTTCTTACTGCTAAATGGCCTGACAAGGTTATAGTCAATGGAATTAAAAATCATGAATTAAGCCATAAGGAACCAAATTACATCAATCGACTTAATGAATTAGGATATAACACAACTGCATTAACGCCTGAATACTTTACTTATTCAAAACTAACGTCTGATTTTGATGTTTCATTATGGTTTAATGGTGGATTACATGATGGAGTAGGTCAACAAATTATTGATACCATTAGCAAGTTAGAACCTCCTTGGTTTTTTTTCATTCACATACTTGACATTCATGGCACAGCAAGAAATTTTCCTAAACAATTTGACAATAAAAAATATGGCTTTAATGAATATGAAAGACGCATATCAGCAATGGATCCTTGGTTAGGAAAGATCTTTGATAAAATTGATCAAAATAATACATTGATCGTTGTGACTGCTGATCATTCAACAGATAGAGGAATTTATACGCCAAAACAAGAAAAAATGAAAGCCAGTTTTAATCAGAATAATTTAGAACCATTTGTTGGTATAACAAAGAAGTTGTTGTCTAGAGCTTTGACTAAAAGAATACGTGGATTTTATGTTGAAAAAAAGGTTAACACAAAAAAACAAAAAAAGGCGGCTGCATTAAAAAATATTTTAGATCTGGATCAATTCGAGAAACGCATACAGAACAATCTTGTTAATCCAGGATTTTCTTTATATGATGACAGATTTAGAATACCACTTTTATTCGCAGGGCTAGGACTAGAATCAAAAATCATAGATCAGCAAATACGCTCAGTTGATATATTTCCATCAATCTTTGAGATCGTCGAGGCATCATCCAAAATGGATGTTGATGGATCAAGTGTGGTACCTCTCATTAAAGGCCAGAGTTTTGAGGAAAAGCCAGCCTTTATACAAATAATCACTAATTGGTTAACCACAAAAAGTGCTAGTGATGTTAACCTAATTGGAATAAGGCATAAAGGCTTCAAATATTTTCGAGCAAAAAATGATCCAGAAGAAAACGTCGGTCTTTTTGATCTTACGAAAGATCCTCACGAAATAAATAATCTAGCAGAATTATATCCTGAAAAGATAGCTCACATGGAGAAAATTATTTCTGAAATTCGAAAAGATATAGCTGATAAATTACAAAATAAATCTGAAGATCAAAATAGTCCCAAGAAAAGTGCATTAAACGAGGAAAAATTAAAAAAGTAGGTATTTGTGTTGGCTATTTCTAATAGAATAAAACTTGGTTCCTGGTTACGTACACATAAAACAACACTTTCCATTGCACGCTCCTTAAACAAATTATCATATACAACTACAAGCTCAATGCACGTTCTACCAGATTTTATTATAATTGGTGCTTCAAGATCAGGAACAACATCACTTTATGAATATTTGAATCAACACCCATCAATAATTCGTGGCGTTGGTAAAGAGATTCACTATTTTGATAAAAATTTTGATAGAGGAATAAAATGGTATAAATCATTTTTTCCAACCAAAAGAAAAAAATCTAAATTAGAAGATAAGCAAAATGGCAAGTGTCTTACTGGCGAATCAACTCCTAGATATCTTTTCCATCATCACACTCCGAAGAGAGTACTTGAACTTCTACCTAATGTTAAATTAATTGTAGTATTACGTAATCCAGTAGATCGAGCCTATTCTAGATATCACCAACAAGTGGCCGTTGGTCTTGAAGAATTATCATTTGAAGACGCCATTAATCAGGAAGAAATTAGAATTACAGATGATATGAAAAAAATGGAAAGAGATGAAAATTTTTACAGCGTTAACTTTTTTAGAAAATCCTACGCAACTATGGGAATATATGTAAATCAACTTAAAAGATGGTTTGAATATTTTCCAAGAGAACAATTTCTTATTCTAAAGAGCGAGGATCTTAAATCAAATCCATCTGAGGTTTATAATCAAACCATAGAATTTTTAGGTTTATCAAAACATGAATTAAATTCATTTGAGTCATACAGAATGAGAAAAAATCCTCCTATTAATGATAAAACAAGGAAGAAGTTATCTGATTTCTTTAGACCGTATAATGAAGAGTTGTACCAACTATTAGGTAGGAATTTTGATTGGAAATGATGAGTGATACCCGTTTTAAAACACAACTAAAGGATAAAGTCGATTACAATTCACGAATCTATCCAATTGCCAAATCATTATACAGGGCATATTGTAATTTTGCAGGACCATTTCATGTTCTACCAGATTTTATTATATTTGGAGTCTCAAGATCAGGAACAACTTCATTATACCAATATCTTTCTCAGCATCCTAACATGGAACCATCTGTAGTTAAAGAGCCACGTTTTTTTGATATGTATTTTGATAGAGGCATTAATTGGTATAGAATGAATTTCCCATCAAAATGGCAGAAATTTATCTTTACTAAGTTAAAGCATAAAAAATTCATTACAGGAGAAGCATCAGGTGCATACCTTCAAAATCCTCACGCTCCAAAACGAATTCATGATCTTAACCCAAATATGAAACTCATATTACTTCTTAGAAATCCTGTTGATAGGGCATTTTCTCATTACATAAGAAAAATGAAAAATGGTTCAGAAAAACTATCGTTTGAAGAGGTCACAGAGAAAGAAAAGACACGAATTGAAGGGGAACAGGAGAAAATGGAAAAAAATGAAAAATACTATAGCCCAATTTATCACAGTCTTGCATATATCACAACTGGGTTGTATGCGATGCGTCTCAAACGCTGGTTGAAGTATTTTTCAATGAAGCAGATTCTTGTTTTGGAAAATGGAGAGTTTTTGCGTGATCCTGAAAAAGTTTACAATCAGGCCGTAGAATTTCTTGGCTTACCAAAGTGGAATTTACCAAATTATAAAAAATTTTCCAAACAGCGATTATCAGTTGATATGAATCCAAAAACAAGAGAGCAATTATTAGAATATTGTAAACCTTTCAACGAAGAACTTTATTCTCTTATTGGAAAAAGGTTTGATTGGGATAAATAGTTGGATGATATAGCCACATCAAAATATGATTCACTAATTTAATTTTTAGTGAGTTCGAAATTATTTTATATACTGTGTGGTACGTTTTTCTTCGTCACTAAAAATTACACCTACTGTACGTAGCAGTGTGACGTTATTTTCCTCACAATATTCTTTTAATTTACTAATATATTCTGTAAATTTTGTTGATGGTTCTTTATTTTTAATTAGTGCTGAATAAAGATCATCATGATCAAGCATTACGATTTTTTTACTAGTTGGAATGGCATTAACTATATTTTCAATATTCAGAACTGCCTTAGGACTCTCAATTTTTGGCACAATGATAATTTCTTTTGGAACTACGTTGATGTACATACTTAGATCCTCTGACGAATTCACATTAGATACGGCAAAATATTTGATATTTTTATTTGTGTTTAAAATTGCAAGTAAGTCATCTAATGAATATTTGTTATTTGGAGGTTTAACTCTCCCTTTAGGCAAATCAATGAAGATTTGCTGACTTTGGTGTTTTTGCAATAAACTTTCTAATTCTGTGATACTATTTACCCATGCAAGATTGATTCTATAAGTGGTTTCATCCGGAAATGGAATACCATAATTTGAAGCATTTTGTGATATGATTATCATATTATAATTATTACACATTTTTTAATTAAATATATAATTTGTTTTATTTTTTTTTTAATACATCATATGATATTTTTTTACACATTCTATTAATTACAAACGTGTTTCATACTGTATGATTCAAAGAACTTACAAAAAAAATAATGTAATGGAAATATGTAGACAAATTCTATTCATTCATATCTTCTAATGGAATACAATTTGTTTTATATTATGAAATTGCCATAAAAAAATAGGTTGTCAACAAAACATCAGGGAAGACTTTCTCACGCTATATGGAATATTAAACGATATAGAAAAATTTATGGAATTTCAAAAGCAATTCGGGTTCTTTTACATTATGGTTATGTAGCTACAAAGAAAAATGACCGACCAAGTTCTGATGATTTTATTGTAGATGTTAACGGTTACAAACTTGCAGTAATTCCTGGAGATTTGGGTATATCATCCGAATTAATGATGTTTAAGACACATGAACCACTTACTACAAAACTTCTGTCCAAGGAACTCAAAAAAGGTATGACTTGTTTAGACATAGGTGGTAATATTGGATACTATACACTTCTCGAATCTAATATTGTTGGAGATACTGGTAAAGTGATAGCAATAGAACCATCACCACCAAATTTTCAACACTTGAAGAAAAATCTAGAAATGCAAGATGCAAAAAATGTTGATGCCTATAAAATTGCCGCAGGAGATGTAAACGGTAATGTAAATTTCCTGGTGTATAAAGAATCAAATGGCTCATTTACAATTCCTGATGGTGAAACAACAGACCTACCTGGCGAGTTAATCAAGGTCTCAGCTAAACGAGTAGACACTTTTTTGGATGAATTAGGCGTTAACCATGTTGATTTTGTAAGAATGGATGTAGAGGGATATGAATCCCACATTATTGAAGGAATGAAAGATACTATGAAAAAATCAAAACCTATGTTCCAGATTGAAGTTCATGCTTCAATATTAGGTAAAGAGGGTACCAGAAAATTCCTTAAGAGATTTCAGGATAATGGATATGAGGCAAAATATTACATTCCTAGAGATATTGACTTACCAATTATTGGAACTATGAATGATGTAAAATATCACACTATTGATACACTCATTGAGATGCTTGAAAATGATACACTATCTCACTTCTTTAATTTATGCTTAAAAAACAATGAAGTATAATCAACTGATATCATCCGATCTACCTTGAAAACAGCCATAATTTTTGATGAAAAGTTTGAAAAATCGGAAACAAAAGATATTATTGAAATAGATTTAGACGATCTAGAATCATATAGGAATTTTAGACACGGTATAGAATTTGTAAAGTTTCCTAGCAGATTAATTAATGATAAAACAATAATGGAATGGTTTCAAGTTGATGGAATTTCCTATTGGTGGTTTGCATCACCAATATTACACTCAAAGTATAATGATGCTGTTTTATTCATAAATAGACTATCTTCATTTCTTGAGGACAAATCAATTAATTTAATAAAATTACGTGGAGCATATAATAAAATTGAATTGATAAAACAAATTGCAAAACAAAAAAAGATTAAACTTGAAATCTCTCATGAATATTTTCGATTTAAGGCAAAAGATAGAATTAAAAGAATAGCAAAAAAATCTGTCTATGAAAAAACAGTGAAAGAAAAAATTAAGAAACGAAATATTTTATTTGATAAATTAACTTCGAAAGAAAATGCTTTAGAAAACCCAGTGATTATTACTTCACCTGATGTTTATCGTAGAGACACGTTTGATTTTACTATGAAAAAATCAAAAAGAGAAGAGTTTTTTATAAAACCGTTTTTAGATACTCTAAAAGAGAACAAAATTCCAATATTATGTTTTGATTTAGATTATACGCTTAAAGGTACTACAAATATTCTTGAAGAGAGATTAGAAACTGATTTTAATTGGATTCCAGTTGAATACCTTCTAAAAAAGAATAAATCTGTCAAAACCCAACAAGTAATTTCACAATTAAAAAATTCTATAGATCTTTTACTAAAAAGTGGTAAAGAGAATCTTCTAGTGTACGAAGGAATTTCTTTGACGGGATATCTGAAACCAAGTTTTGAAGATTTATTTCTAGAACCTAATCTTCCTACCTATATTCATCTAATTGAATTATTAGAAGAATATTTAAAAAAAATTAAACCAAGAGCCATAATTCAGGTATATGAAACCGGGCCATATGCAAAGGCATTTCAAGTGGTAGCAGAAAAATTACGAATAAAAACACTCGGAATTCAACATGGCCTAATCCCAACTGATTATCCAAATTATATGTTTAAAGAAATAAAAAATGAAGATTTTCCTCTAGGAAACATTATTCCTGATAAAACTTTGGTGTATGGGGACTATTATAAGAAAATCTTGACAGAGATTGGAAATTATCCTAAAGAAAAAATTCAAGTGATTGGAAATCCAACGTATTTTGGCTTTGAGAGAATAAAGAATTTAATTGATAAAAAGGATCTAATTACTAAGAATAGTTTTAAAAACGAAAAAATTATTTTGGTTCCTCTTTCAATGAGATTTTTTTATATTAAAAATAGTCCTGATCGAATTTTATTGAATACACTGTATGAAGGATTCAAGGATAGAAATGATGTAAAAATTTTAGTTCGACCACATCCAGGTGATAAACTTGATCAAGCCACACTGACAAATCATTTTCCCGGAAATAATTTTAAAATTTCTAGAAATACTTTAGTTGAAGATATTTTTTTGAGTGATGTTGTAATAGTCTTACCAATATCTTCTGTTAGTAGTGAAGTTCCTATCTTTGAAAAGCCCTTACTTTTAGTTAATATTGAAAAAGATAATTCAATCGATGCGATTGATGATGCATATTTACAACTTGTTAATCATGATGTTGCTAGATTGGTCTCATCATCTAATCTTGTATCTACAGTTGATTCAATTAAAAAAGATGAGATTTGGAAAACTACTGATTCAGAAAAACGTAAGAAATTTCTACATGATTATTTTAATTATGGAATTACATCTGATCTTATAGATTTGATTAAATAATTTTACTCTATCATATCAAAAGTTAAGGGCTTTTCTTTTGGTATGTCTACTTTTGCTTTCTTACCAATTATACTATCAAAGTGAATTGGTTGAATTCCAGTACCAGGTCGTCTAATATCTATTAGATTTTCGGTAATTGTTTGACCAGTTTTAATTTCTGACATTGCAATAATGCTCACACGATTAGTGATGAGATTATCTTTTTCTGAAGGAGTAGGATTCTTCACACCATTACCTTTTGCCTTTTCGATTAATCTAGTGGATTTAATTAATGATGAGAATTGTTCTTTATCCAATGCAACAATGTCATCAGGTGCTGTAGCATTATTTGGATCTCTGAAGTGTCTTTCAATTAAATTTGCACCCATAGATACTGCACCAAAAGATATTGACCAACCAATATTATGATCTGAAAAACCAACGGGCAAATCAAATTCTTTTTTTAATGTTAAAATCGCATTTAGATTGGTTTCTTCGGGTTTGTTTGGATAATCTGAAACACAATGTAAAATTATTAATTGTTCATTACCGGTTGATAAGATGGTCTCAACCGACGTTCTAATTTCTTTTAATGTACACATACCAGTTGATAAAATAATTGGTTTTCCAATATTTCCAACTTCTTCTAACAAAGGAATATGACATGCCAGATCAGAACCAATTTTGTAAATTGGTATGTCCATTTTTTTCATTATATCTAGATCTTTAATGTGACTAGGAGCAGAAAAGACAGTTATTCCTTTATTATTTGCATAATTTACTACTTCCATTTGAAGTTCTTTCGAAATTTCACAATTTTTGAATAAATCATACTGTGAAGTTTTACCAGTATTCTCCATATTGAACAAATTATTTTTAGTAGTAATGGTATTAGCCTCAAATGTTTGAAATTTTATTGCATCAATTTCAATATCGATCGCTGAATCAATTAATCTTTTAGCCTCTTCAAAGTTTCTAAATAAACTTCCAATCTCAGCTATGAAATAACATGGTTTACCATTACCCACCAATTTCCCATCTAGTTCAACATGCTTCAAAAAGGCTCTTCACCACCAAAAAATAATTCATACATTTTTCTATCATCTCAAATCATTTCCTTTTTAATAATCTTCATTGCGTTATCCCCTTCATTAAAAAGTAAATCAATAATTGCCATGTTAGGATAAAAAGGATCAAAAACTTGTTGATATATTGGATGCTGAAAGTTCTGAAATTCTAGTTTAATTTTATGATGTTTAAAATCATCTATTAGAAGATATTTTTTTCCTGTAATTCCTGAAATATATCTATTCACATCAAGGATTTTGCAAATTTCTAATATTCGATCTGAGCCCTTAGCTGAAATATGTAATTCTGATGAAACCAAAATTTCTTTTTTAATTTTTAATTTACTAAAAAGAAATTTTATTACTTCCATATTCAGTTCAAGTAAGTATTCATATTTTTCATCATAGATTTTTTCTAATTCTAACCAGTATTTATCAAAAAATTTTGCTTTTTGATAATTTAGGATTATTGATTTCTTATGTTTGTTAATCCAGTCAGTTGAATAGTTAATTTTGACATCTTTCAAAAGGGTTTGAGACTTGGCTTTTACAGGAACAGTTAACCACATTTCACCATCATATGTTCGTATTTTGTTTCTATTTTGGAATCCATTTTTTTCAAACTGTACATCATCTAAAAATACAAATTTTTCTGAAGAAATTACTTTTTCAAAAAACCCTAACCATGGTAAATAAACCGGTTGATGAATTGATATTGTTGTCATTTTTGTTCTTTAGT
>Ga0066366_10000060_pt1 | contig 21747 bp, 35 predicted proteins | sample Knorr_S7_td_250__FD_77334 | JGI IMG/M metagenome (GOLD analysis project Ga0066366, IMG submission 77334) | Marine microbial communities from Southern Atlantic Ocean transect - Knorr_S7_td_250_ad_252m_LV_B | ecosystem: Environmental > Aquatic > Marine > Oceanic | place: Atlantic Ocean...
ACGAAGAATGCTATGGTATCTATGCTATGGATGTCACAGATGCTTGGGATACTCTTGCCCGAAATGAACCTCACGTTGAAGTAAAAAACATAAATCTTATAGAAGAACACGGTTGTTCAAGCAATTTGGATACACTACATTAATAATTTCACCAAAAGGGTCTTGACAATTGACAAATCATGCTTATATGTGTATAATATAGAGGAGAAATAAAATTATGAGTAAAATTATAGGAATAGATTTAGGAACAACAAATAGTTGCGTTTCCGTAATGGAAGGTAAAGACGCAAAGGTTTTAGAAAATGCAGAAGGAAATAGAACTACACCATCAGTAGTAGCATTTTTAGATAATGAAGAATTAGTAGGAGCACCTGCCAAAAGACAAGCAGTATCAAATGCCAAAAATACGATTTTCGCTACCAAAAGACTAATAGGTAGAACATTCGATGGAGATTCAGTCCAAAAGGACATTCAAACATTACCATACCAAATAGTTAAGTCTAAAAAAGGCGACGCTTGGATTAAAGCCAATGGTAAAGAATTTGCACCAACAGAAATTTCAGCAAAAGTACTTCAGAAGATGAAAGAGACTGCAGAGAAGTATCTTGGACAAGAAGTTAAAAAGGCTGTAATAACAGTACCAGCATACTTTAATGATAGACAAAGAACAGAAACAAAGAATGCAGGAATTATTGCAGGACTAGAAGTAGAAAGAATTATTAACGAACCAACTGCGGCGGCACTTGCTTATGGTTTAGATAAAAAGAAAACAGGAACAATTGCAGTGTACGACTTAGGTGGTGGTACATTTGATATTTCAATACTAGAATTAGGTGACGGAGTATTTGAAGTTAAGTCTACAAATGGTGATACATCATTAGGTGGTGAAGACTTTGATAGTGTCGTTACAGATTATCTAGTAAAAGAATTTAAAAAGGATAGTGGAATAGATTTAAAAGAAGATAAATTAGCAATTCAAAGGGTAAGAGAAGCGGCAGAAAAAGCTAAATGTGAATTATCTTCAACTGCTCAAACAGAAATTAATTTACCATTTATTACCGCAGATAAAACAGGACCTAAACACCTTAACATTAAAGTAACTAGAGCAAAATTTGAATTGCTTGTAGAAGATTTAATTAAAAGAACTATTGAACCTTGTAAAATAGCATTAAAAGATGCAGGGTTAAGTGCTAATCAAATTAGCGAAGTAGTATTAGTAGGTGGTATGACTCGTATGCCAAAAGTTGTTGAAACAGTTAAAAACTTCTTTGGTAAGGATCCACATACAGGAGTTAATCCAGATGAAGTTGTGGCAATGGGTGCGGCAATTCAAGGTGGAGTATTACAAGGTGATGTTAAAGATGTATTACTTTTAGATGTAACACCTTTATCACTTGGTATTGAAACACTAGGTGGAGTTACTACTAGACTAATTGATAAAAACACAACAATACCTACAAAGAAAAGTCAAATATTTTCTACTGCTGAAAACAATCAATCAGCAGTAACAATAAGAGTGTCTCAAGGTGAAAGAGAAATGATGGTTGATAATAAAATGCTTGGAGCATTCAACCTGGAAGGAATTCCACCAGCACCAAGAGGCATTCCGCAAATTGAAGTAACTTTTGATATAGATGCAAGTGGTATATTAAGTGTATCTGCAAAAGACAAAGGAACAGGCAAAGAACAAAAAATTACAATTAAGTCTGATGGTGGATTAAGCCAAGACGAAATTGATAAAATGGTTAAAGAAGCAGAGGCTAATAAAGAGGCTGATAAGAAAAGACGTGATGAAGTTGACAGTAGAAACCAAGCAGATTCTATACTACACGAAGTAGATAAGAATTTAAAAGAACACGGTGAAAAAATATCTGCTGAAGATAAAGACAATATCATTAAGGCAAAAGAAGCTCTACAAGAATCACTTAAAGGTAAAGACGCTGAAGATATTAAGAAAAAAGTTAGCGATCTGGTAAGTGCATCAATGAAACTTGGCGAAGCAGTATATAAAGACTCTCAACCTGATCAAGGTAAAGGAGAAACAACTACTGAAGCACCAAAAGAAGATGACAAGAAAGAAGATGTTGTAGATGCAGACTTTGAAGAAGTTAAAAAAGACGACAAGGATAAAAAATAAAACCCATTGCATAGTTGTAAGTGGCGTACATTCTGCGATAGATAAAGTCGGTCTCGCCAAAGAAATCCAAAAAAATATATCAGGAAGTTCTTCCTACAAGTATCTTGATCCTTGTTTAAATGTTCTAAAACCCAAAACAAAAAACTATACAACCATTGGACAAATAATGAACGACATTATTGTCAAAGAACGTAAAGGCGATTATCTGGGTGCTACGGTACAAGTTACACCACACGTCACTGAAGCAATAAGACAATGGATAGTAGATACAGATGCTAATAAAACAATTACAGTTATAGGTGGCAACGTGGGTGATATGGAAAACTTGGTTGTGTTAGAATCAATACGAGAAATGCGTATGCGTGAAAATGTAAAGATTATTTTGTATGCACCAGTACCTTATTTAGAAAAAGCAGGAGAACTAAAAACTAAACCTGTACAACACGTAACTAAAGAAGCAATGAAGTTAGGCATACATCCAGACGCACTATGTTTAGATAGTGATAAAGAACTTCGCGATCCAGAATTAAAAAAAATAGAATTATATACTGCTGTACCTAAAAAGAATATTGTATGGCATACTAATGGTATGAAGGATTGTGCTAAAAAACTTACTAAAATAATTTATGGTTAATATTAGATATTATATGATTAGAGAAGTTCAATTAAAAGATAAAGAACAATGGGAAGAACTTTTTAGAGGTTATGCTAAATTTTATAAAGTTCCTATGAATGATCAAATTCTAGAAACGGTTTGGGGTTGGTTGCATGATAAAAATCATGAACTTCAAAGTCTTTGCTTTGAAATAGATGATAAAGTTGTTGGACTTGCTCATTATAGGAAATTATTAAGTCCTTTAAAAGGAAAATACATAGGCTATCTAGATGATTTGTTTGTTAGTCCAGAATATAGAGGACAAAAGATTGGGAGAAAAATACTAGACAAACTTCAAGAAATATCGTATGCTAATGATTGGAATATAGTTAGATGGCAAACAGATGAACATAATTTTACAGCCAAAAAATTATATGATCAAGTTGCAACAAAAACAATAAAAGAAGTGTATGAATTAAAATGACGTATATCGTTAACCAAAACTGTATTAAATGTAAATTAATGGATTGTATGGAAGTATGTCCGGTAGATTGTTTTTACGAAGGAGAAAATATGCTTGTAATACATCCAGACGAATGTATTGATTGTGGAGTTTGTGAAATAGAATGTCCGGTAAGTGCTATACAACCAGATACTGATGACGGAGCCAGTGAATGGGTTGACTTCAATAAGAAATATAGTGTTCAGTGGCCCAATATAAGTAAAAAGAGACCGGAAGATGTTCCTGCCGACGAGGCAAAATGGCGTGACGTTAAAGGTAAATTAAAATATTTTAGTGAGAAACCAGGAAAGGGAAGTTAATGCCTAGAAGAGGACCAAAATTAGGAGACGCAACAGATTTTTCATACCGTATTAAGTCTATTAAAAAAATAATAGATGGAGATACTATAGATGTAGTATTAGATATGGGTTTTGAAATTCAATACAAGAGTAGAGTTAGATTATTTGGAATAGACACACCAGAAAGTAGAACAAGGAATAAAGAAGAAAAGGTACGTGGACTATTGTCTAAAAAATATTTACAAAATGCAATCAAAAAATCTAAAAAATTAACAATTAAAACACACAAAGGTTCTGAAACAGGTAAGTTTGGTAGAATTCTTGGAGAAGTTTTTGCTGACGGTAAAAACTTAAATCTTCAAATGTGCAAAGAAGGTTATGCTGTCGCTTATTATGGACAAAATAAAAAACTTATAGAAGCTCAACACTTGAAGAATAAAAGAAAATTAATTGCAAATGGAAAACTTAAAAAAATTAAAATTTAGTATCGTGGCTTTATTATTATTTGGATGTGCTGGTAGTAATACTTTTATTATGAAAGAAGTATATACATATCCAGAAGAAAGATATGTGTTAGAAGCAGTTCCAGTTATACCTGTAGAAATAAAAGAATTAGATGAAGTCAATTAAATCGTATCAAAAGACAGCTACTACTTGGTTTCAATCATTACAAAACACTGTTTGCACACATCTAGAAGATTTAGAAAAAGAATTTGATTCAAAGAACCCTGCCAAGATGGTTAAACATAATACTTCTCAATCAAAAGGATGGTATCAAGAACACAGAGTTATTAAAGGAAATGTTTTTGAAAAAGGAACAGTAAACTATTCAAGAGTTACAGGAAAGTTTAATGACCTTATGAGAAAACAAATACCAGGGGCGGATAAAGATCCTAGCTATTGGGCGTCAGGTATATCAGTTGTTTTACATATGAAAAATCCTAAAGTACCGGCAATGCATTTTAATACTAGATTTATTTGTACTACAAAGTGTTGGTTTGGTGGAGGAATGGATGTTACTCCTTGTATTCAAAATGATGAACAAAAAGATTGGTACCATACCCAACTCGAATTAATGTGTAATAAACACGATGAAGAGTATTATTCTAAATTCTCTGAGTGGTGCGATGAATACTTTTATTTGCCACACAGAAAAGAACCTCGTGGTATAGGTGGTTTATTTTTTGATTATCATTTTAAAGACTTTAAAAAAGATATGGCATTTGTGAAAGATGTAGGTAAAACTTTTGTAAATATAATGAGTCATATTGTTTTCTTGAATAATAGATTTAAATATACTAAAGAAGATAAAGAAGTTCAGTTGTTTAAGAGAGGTAGATACGTAGAATTTAATTTAATGTATGATCGGGGAACAAAGTTTGGACTGCAAACAGGAGGCAATATGGACGCAATTTTAATGTCATTACCACCGGAGGTCAAATGGTAAAAAATATAATAGAAACTATAGCAGATATTTTATTCTATATGATATGGATTCCTATATGCGTAATATTATTTTTAAGTGTAATAATATGGGCATTGGTTTTGCAATGGACTGGATATGTTGTTGATTTCGTACAAAAGATTTTTGGTAAGAAGCCGAAAGATCTAGACTATTACAAATAATTTTAACTCCAAGGAAAAGGACTTTTAGATGTAGGGTGAAGTTCACCTTTGATATATCTATTAAATCTGAATGGTTTAAGTAAAGAATTTTCTCGTCCTAATATTTCATCAGATACTAAATCTCCAACACCAATCATCTTATAGCCATGGTTGGAATCAGCAATGATATAAACATTCTCACAGAAGCGATCAAAAATAGGAAATGAATCTGGTGTAAAACATCCTAGTCCACCCGATGGACCTTTTTCATACAAGTTAGCCTTTCCTTCAAATCTTTTTTGACAATGTGCTAAGGCAGAAGTCCACATATGAGCAAACTCATATCCGGTTTGATAATCTTTTGATTCATTTCCATATGGATCTACTTTAACATCATTAAAAGGTTTTCTTACTATGTAAGGAGCCGCACCACCTTGAACACCTTTAAAATTAAAGTCTGGCTTGTAATATATTCCCCACATCTCATCTGTAATTAAAGAACCATCAACACTTGAAAATAAATGGGCATTACTATCTACGTGAATTACTGGAGGCATTTTGCCTTCGTTGTTTTTTAATAAGTTAGGATCAACACTTAAAACTCCTTCTTGTAAAAACCAATATATCCACATTGGATAATCTTTATGTGTTTGTCCTTTTTCGGTTTTAATTGTAATTTTATTAGGAAGTTCAAGCATATTCCAAATATCTCTTACCCAAGGACCAACTCCTACAATAACTTGTTCGCATTCGATTGTTCCTTCTGACGTTACGACTCCTATTACTGTATTACTATTGTCTTTTTTAAAGCCAGTTACTTTTGTATTTGTTATAATTTTTACGCCAAGACTTTCTGCTTTATCTGCCAAGCCATACATTGATGGCGTAGCATTTGCATACCCGCCTCTTTTTTCGTGTAGTACAGATGTAATACCTTTGGCTTGCCAATCATGAAATATATTTTTCATATATTTCATAGAATCATTTCTACCTTCAATAAATTCTGATTCGTAACCTAATTCTTTTTGTTGTTCGTAAATTGTTGTTACGTTTTCTCTCATACTCTCAGGACTTATCTGCATATAACCTATTGGATGATAATGAAATGCTTTGGGATCGCTTTCCCAAACACTAACTGAATGTGCCATTAATTCTCTCATGGCAGGTTGGAAGTAATTGTTTCGTACAACACCACAAGCTATTCCACTTGCCCCGGAGGCAATTCCACTTTTGTCAATGACAACAATGTCCTTACCTGATTTAAGTTTTTCAGCAAGTTTCCAGGCTGTACTTAAACCATGTATTCCGGCTCCAATAATAACGTATTTTGATTGTTTAGGGATTGACATTATTTAGAATTTTTCTTGTCTGCCCAAAAAACATAAGAAGGATCTTCTAAAATTTTCAAATAAACTTCGTAAGGAGTTAATCTTTTCTTTTTAGATCCTGCCGTTCCACTTGCCTGCGTACGGATCTTTTTTCGTTTTTCTTCTACCTTTTTTCTTACCTTTTTTGAGGACATATTTTTTTCCTCTGATTGTATAAATCTTACGTTTCTTTTTAGGTTTTCTTCCACCTACCCAAGCTTCATTATAATCAGATGTAGACTTATCGTCAGCTTTGTATCTGCCTAATTTAGTTCTTGCTCGTTTAGGTCTTTTATATTCTTTAGTCAAACGCAAAGGCTTGTCGTATGTACCCGTCGGGTCGTATGTACCTACTATTTTTTCTAGCCATTTCCACATAACTAGTCTCCTTTATTTTTTTTTAAATGGATTTAAACCTTTAACACCTTTAACAGCACCTTTGGTTTTAGATCCAACTTCGGAACTTATTTTTTTTCCTAGGTCTTTTGCTTTACCTAGAACATTAGGGACCTTAACTTTAGGCATTTTAATCTTCGGAATTTTAAACATTACGTCTCCTATATGTTTTCCATTATTGCTTTAACAAAATTTGCATTTGCTTTTTTAGTTTCATCGCAAATTGTGCCAGCTGTTTCAACAGTTTCATCACATAGTTCACCTGCTCCAGCAGTTGACCCATTAACAAAATCTTTAGCAACAGCAATAATCCAGTTTTTTAATTCTTCTATCATTTGTATGCTCCTATTAAGTATGTATTTATCTCTTATTGGTGGAGGATACTGGACTCGAACCAGCCACCTCCTGAATGCAAATCAGGCGCTCTCCCAGATGAGCTAATCCCCCGAATACTGGTGCCGCCTCACGGATTCGAACCGCGGACCTACTGATTACAAATCAGTTGCTCTACCAACTGAGCTAAGGCGGCTTATAAAAAAATTAGATTTTGAATTTGAAAAGTAAAATAAAGAAGGATTAATGCTACAATCCAACCAACAGTCCCAAACCAGAAATCATCCCAATTCCACTTACCTTTACTCCATAAGTCTAATCCTTCTTTAATTATCGTTGCAATGATTCCTGAATATATCATTGGTTGCCAAAATACTGCCAACATTGTTAAAAAGAAAGACCAAAAGAAATGTAGTTGTAAATCAAATCTAAAATAATGAAGTAGACAGCCAGTTAGTTTTTTATATAAAGTTTTCATGCTATAAAAAAATGATAAACTAATAATCCTATTACTATACCTTCAAACCAAAACGCCCACCTGTGTGAACCTTTACCGTAATGTTTTTTTAAAAACCCAATTGTCCAATTTTTCATATATTACCTACAATGATTGCAAATACTATGAATACGATTACTAATATATAAACTGATATCATTTTTAGTCATTTACCAAATCGTGTTCGTTAATCCAAGCCTCAATAAGTATAGGATTAAAATATAATCCAGAGGGCCATAACATAGGTTTAGTATTTCTTACAGTAAGATCATTTTGGTAGTCATTTATTTTATTAAACAAATGATTTGCCAAACTCTTTCTATAATTGTTGTCCATATTGTAACATCCTTTCTATTGGAAGTCTAGCTTTTTCTATAACTTCTTGGTCAATTTTTACTTCATGAATATTTAACATCAATGATTCTAACACTTTTACAAGACTAATACGTTTCATATGCGGACACAAATTGCATGGTCTAACAAATTCTACATTAGGATTCTCTACAGAAACGTTATCACTCATAGAACATTCAGTAACCATTAATACTTTGTTAGGTTGTTTTTCTTTAACGTAGTTACTCATTTTAGATGTAGAACCTGTAAAGTCTACTTCAGCAACTACTTCTGGTGTACATTCTGGATGAGCAAGAATAGTTATTCCAGGATTGTCTTTTCTATATTCTCTAATTTCTTTTGCTGTAAATCTTTCATGAACTATACAAGTACCATGCCAAGTAATAATTTTTACATTTGTTTGTTTAGCTACATTTTTTGCAAGGTACTCATCAGGTAGAAAAATAACTTTATCAACTCCTAATGATTCTATAATTTCTACTGCATTACCTGATGTACAACATATATCTGTTTCGGCTTTAACATCGGCAGATGTGTTTACATAAGTTACAACAGGTACACCAGGATACCTTTCTTTTAATAAACGAACATCTTTGCCTGTTATAGATTCTGCTAGTGAACATCCTGCCTGTGGGTCTGGTATTAAAACAGTTTTACTTGGGTTCATTATTTTGGCTGTATCTGCCATGAAGTTTACTCCACACATTATAATGGTGTCTGCTTTTGTCTTTTGTGATTCTTGTGCTAATTTTAAAGAATCTCCTACTATGTCAGCAACACAATGATATATTTCTGGTGTCATATAATTGTGTGCAAGAATAACTGCATTCTTTTCTTTTTTTAATTTATTAATTTCTTCAACATAAGGAGAATGAAATTGCCATTCCATTTCAGGAATAACTTTAGAAACTTTTTTATACATTAAGTCTTGCATTATCCTATTGCTCCTTCCATACTAACTTCTAATAGTTTATTAGCCTCCACGGCAAACTCCATTGGTAGTTTTTGAAATACTTCTTTGCAGAATCCTGATACAAGTAAATTTCTAGCATCTTCATCTTTTAATCCTCTAGACATTACATAAAATAATTGATCATCATCTAATTTAGATGTTGTTGCTTCGTGATTACAATGACTTGATGAATTTTTATTTTCAATATAAGGTATTGTACTAGCAGAACAATGACTACCTAACATTAATGAATCACATTGTGTAAAGTTTTTTGAATTACTTGCATTTTTAGAAATCCTTACAAGTCCTCTGTATGTGTTTTTAGAATGTCCTGCAGATATTCCTTTTGATATAATTGTACTTTTTGTATTTTTACCTAAGTGGATCATTTTAGTTCCTGTATCTGCTTGTTGTCTACCATTTGTTAGTGCAACAGAATAAAATTCTCCCACGGAGTTATCTCCCATTAATAAGCACGATGGATACTTCCAAGTAATACGTGATCCAGTTTCAAATTGTGTCCAAGTAATTTTAGAATTCTTTCCTTTACATTTTCCACGTTTAGTTACAAAATTATAGATACCACCTTTACCTGTAACAGGGTCTCCAGGATACCAATTTTGTATTGTTGAGTATTTTATTTCTGCATTATCAAGTGCTACAAGTTCTACATTGGCGGCGTGTAATTGACTTTCGTCTCTCATTGGTGCAGTACATCCTTCAAGGTAACTTACATAACTTCCTTCATCTGCTATTATTAAAGTTCTTTCAAATTGTCCTGTGTTAGCCGTGTTTATTCTAAAGTATGTTGATAGTTCCATAGGACATTTAACTCCTTTAGGAACATAAACAAAAGAACCATCTGTAAAGACAGCAGAATTTAAAGCGGCAAATGAATGATCACTTATAGGTATAACTGATCCCATATATTTTTTTACAAGGTCTGGATGATTTTGTACTGCATCTGAAAAAGGACAAAATATAATTCCTAACTTTGCCAGTTTATCTTTAAACGTAGTTGCAACAGACACAGAATCAAACACGGCATCAACAGCCACGCCTGCAAGTTTGGCTCTTTCCTCTAATGGTATGCCAAGTTTTTCAAAGTCTTTTTTAATTTCAGGATCTACTTCATCATAACTTGCAGGTCCTTTTTTAGGTGCTGAATAATATGATATGGCTTGATAGTCTATTGGTTCTATTTCAAGATTACCCCAGTTAGGTTGTTTAAGTGATTTCCATCTTTCATATGCTTTTAATCTAAATTCAAGTAACCATTTTGGTTCTTTTTTAATTTTTGAAATTTGTTTGATAACGCCTTCATTAAGTCCAGGAGGTAATGTTATGGATTCAACATTAGTAGTAAATCCAGCGTCGTATTTCTTTTTAAGACGTTCTTTAAGTATTTTGTCTTGTTTCATTATTCTCTATCCCATGGCCACCCGGCCCACTTTTTTGGTTTATAAGTTCCATCATGAAGTGCTTTTTTATTTTTTTCTACTCGTATTTTATTTTCTGCTTTTAATTTTGCCTTTATTTTTTCCAGTGATTCTATTGTACATTCTTCACACTTTGCTCTCTCTTGAAAGAAATGTCCACTGCTTACCGAATAATAGGCGTACATAGGCAAACCAAATATAAAAATAAAAAACAAAATTATTATCCACTTCATTTAGCAGTCCTTATTTGGCGGGAGTGAAGGGACTCGAACCCTCGACCTATCGCGTGACAGGCGATCGCTCTAACCAACTGAGCTACACCCCCATTAATCATTTATGCCTTTCACAAGCGGTACGAACCTTACTCCTATTAAAGTTTGTTCCTCTATTATTGGAACACCTGCTAACTCTTTCTTTTTAGTGACTAATAATAATGATCCATTAACAGGTATAATCATTTTTCCCCCATCTACTAATTGTTTTGTTAATTCAACAGGAACTTCATTAGCCATTGCTGTCACAATAATTCTATCATAAGGTGCGTTTTCAGACCATCCATCATAGCCATCGCTTATTTTTGTTTTAATATTGTCATACTCTAAATGTTCAAATAATTTTTTTGCACTTGCAGTTAACTCTGGAATTCTTTCTACTGAATAAACTTCATGTGCTAAATGAGATAGTATAGCCGCTTGGTATCCTGAGCCTGTTCCTATTTCTAATACTTTATGCAATGGTTGTAAGCCAATAACATCACTCATATAAGCAACAATGAAAGGTTGAGAGATAGTTTGTTCGTGTCCGATTGGTACAGGTCTATCTTCGTATGGAAAGTGCTTTACAAATAAATGTCTAGGCACCTGAGTCATTGCCCATATAACTCTTTTATCAATATGCCTGCCACCCGGATAGCTCAGAGCATGAGCTTGGATGATGTCAACCATTCGACTTATTTTTTGATCGTGTCCCAAACAAAACCTTCATTGGTAGCTTTATTTAAACACTCTAGATATTCAGTTTCTGTTAAACCTACTTCTTCTATTAAAAAAATGTGTTTATGATTTTGCGTACCAAAGCGAGGATTTAACAAATATTTGACTGCTTTATCTAAAATCTCGTGTCTTTTAGAGCCACCTTTTCCATATTCCTTTTTCAAAGTCTTAACCATAATATGATTATATACGGTTATTTTGGTAAAGTCAATAAGTGTTATCGCCAGCGAACAACGCCGTTTTTTGGCTTTCTGAAGTGGGCCGATGGTGTAAGATACTTTTTAGCATACCATTTATAAAACTTTTTATGCTTCATATACCACATTACACTTGCATGGTCAACCTGGTCTGAGTGGATACAGTCAGCGATGTCTTGCCAATCTCTTCTTGGTAGTTCTTCATGACTGTCTTTTATTATTTCAATTAATTTTTTATGATTATATTTCTTCTTTTTCTTTTTCATAAATTGGTGGTAAGGGGCACCACGTCTCGTACCCCTCATATCAACAGAGTTGAACTAACTCTGCTGAGTTAAAATTATCTTCGACTTTTTCTTTTACTTTTTCTTTTTATTTTTCTTACTTTAGCTTTAGCTTTTTTAACTTTCTTTTTAGCTTTAGCTTTTGCTTTTTTTCTTTTCTTAGCCATATGGCATCTCCTTCTTTAATTAAAGGGGGTGCCACGTCTCGCACCCCCGGATGTGAGAGATGAGATTTTACTCATAAAACCCGGCTACGGGTGCCGATCTCTGAAATCGGTGTGTCTAATCACATTTCCACCACTCTCACGGTTTGCCCGAATTTTCATAGTCAGGCTCGGATTAACCGAGATTTCAGGATTGGAGATCCTGACGTGCTATCGAATGATTACACCACCCGACTATTACTTCTTTAAGCACTATTAGTTTATTACATATTAAGAATTTTGTCAATAGAATCTACGGTTGTATTATTAGTCCCAATATAAAGGCTTCCACCATTCTTGGTACCAATGTTTAAATTGGGACCAGTGTCTTCCTTTTATGGCAATACACCAAAAACCATCAGCTAACTCTTTGAATGCTGTTGCTTTCTTCTTACTAATGATTCTAAATTTTTTACGTTTCATACTCTAATTATATATGTGTTTAATAAGACTAATTACAATAAACCGATGAACATACTTCAAAAAACTATAATGGGTCACGAAACAGGACTACTCCCGATTTGGTTTATGCGCCAAGCTGGAAGATATTTGCCAGAATATATGGAAATAAAAAATAAAAGTAAAGGGTTCATGCATATGGTTCTTACTCCAGACATTGCCAAAACAATTACACTTCAACCAATAGAAAGATATGATCTTGATGCCGCGATAATTTTTTCAGACATTTTGGTTATACCTTGGGCTATGGGACAACCCCTAACATTTGATCCTGCACCTAAACTAGGAGAATTAGATCCTCAAATTTGGCAAACTGATTTAAATGTAATAAAAGAAAAACTTAAACCGGTTTATAAAGCAATTGAATTAGTTAGAATGAAATTAGATCCACAAAAATCATTAATAGGTTTTGCTGGAGCACCATGGACCATATTAAGATATATGATGTCGGGACCTAAGAACAACCCTAATCCCAAATATAATATAACCTATACAGTTAAACCATCGGACATTGATCAATTTGATGCTATTTTTAGATTAGACAAATTAACAAAGATAATTGTTATGCACTTGTCAGAACAAGTTAAAGCAGGATGTGATGTTGTACAATTGTTTGATAGTTGGGCTGGAGAATTAGGAGAAGATTTTATTATTGATTGGTGTTATAATCCGATTGCTAAAATAGTAGAAGAGTTTAAAAAATTACATCCTAACGTTCCAATAATTGGTTACCCAAAAGGTATTGGTAAAGATGTAAAAGAGTTTTGCCATTGGACAGGTATAGATTGTGTTAGTATTAGCACTGAAATAGATCCAAAATGGGCAGTAAAGCATATACCACAATATGCAATTCAAGGAGGGATGGATCCGGAAATATTAACTAATGATCCGTCAGTAGCAAAGATTGACATAATAAGAAAAGCATTGTATTATATTAGACAGTTTGAAAAACATCCTTACGTGTTTAATTTGGGTTCAGGCATATTAAAAACTACAGATCCAAAGTCTTTAGAGGTATTAGTAGATGTAGTCAAACAAAATAGAGAATTTATTAGAAAAAGAAAATTAGAAGCAAAAAAGAAAAAGAAAAATGATTCACAGTAATTTATTAGGATTAAATCAATGGAATTTTATTAAGATGAAGTTAGACGGAAACGAAACTCCTTGGTTCCGTAGTTCTAGTGTTGCAAATTTTAATGATCCTAAAAAACCATATGCTGGTGGCTTTGCTCATTTGATATACAGTAAAGATAAAGGTTCTGTATCAAACTTATTTGATATAACACTTCCTATTTTATTACAAGCATTAGACAGACAAAATTTAATATTAAAAGATTTATATAGAATTAGAGTAGGAATGTTTACAAGGGTACCTGAAGAGATTATACATCCAGCTCATAGAGATAATCCTGAAACGTGTCCACAGCCACATACTGTTGGTATGTATTATCCTACACATAGCGATGGAGACACAATAATCTACAATGAAACAACTGATTCAGACAATTACACAATTAAAGAAAAATGTACGCCAACTGGTAACGTTTGGTTTAATTTTGACGGGAAATATTTTCATTCAAGTTCTGCTCCACAAAAACATGATACTAGAATAGCTATAACATACAATTACGTTGCAGAAAAGGATAATTTAAGTTAATGAACTTATACGATAAAGTACCTGAGCCTAGAAAAGAAAACATTTATTGGGTTTATCCTGAAGGAACTGTTCCTACAAAATTAATAGACTTAACTTTAGAAAGAAGAAAAGAAGATGTTAAAGTAGAAGGAGAAGTCTTAGATGATGAAAATTTAGCAAGAAAAGTTAAGACAGTACATTTAGATGAATTTGATCCAATTTGTTTATCTCTATATGGTTTAACAGTCAAAACAAATGATAATATTTGGCATTATGAATTAACAGGACCTTCCCAATTTGAATTATTACATTACGATGGTAATGAATCAGGTTATGAAACACATCAAGATACTATGTATTTTGATAATGGATTGTGCCGTAAGTTATCAATAGTAACTTTATTGTCTGATACAGATAACTTTGAGGGAGGAAAATTTTATATACAATATGATGGAGTAGAAAAAACATATATTGATCTTAAAAAAGGATCAGTAATTATATTTCCACCATACTTACTTCACGGAGTTGAGCCAGTAACCTCGGGTGAAAGAATTGCAATCTCGGGTTGGTTAACTGGACCTAATTTTAAATAATGAATACCGAAAAAATAACAAATCAAAATGTTACAGGACTATGGCCTATACCATTAGTTAGGACTAGTATAGATCCTGTTGGTGATGACGTTATGGATTTTTTAATAAATCAAGATACACGTCCTAAAACAGAAGGCATAGCTCAAAATTCTTATAATGCTTTTGTATTAAATGATCCAATATGTAAAGACCTTAAAGAAGCTCTTGAATTTAAATTACAAAGTTTTTTCTTTGACTTTTTAGGAATAGATCAAAAACATTATTTTTATATTAATACTAGTTGGACAAACAAATATGAAAAGGGAGATTATAGTAATCAACATTGGCATACAAATTCTTTGTGGCAAGGATTATTATTTTTAACAGACGTTGGAGATACCGGTTCAACAAATTTTATGAAGGATAAGAATTGGTATAATCTTTGGCCGGGAGACACAGTGCGTTTTGATTACAATCCTGGTGCTGACTTAAATGTTTTTAATACAGAGGGTTGGGCAATTGCTCCTAAGAAATGGGAGTTGGTTTTCTTTCCTAGTTTTATGAGCCATGGAGTAAGTTTAAATCAAACTAACGAGATTAGAAGAACACTTGCGTTCAGTGTATGGACTAAAGGCAAGTTCGGAGACGAAGGAGCTCAACTGACAATATAAAATGGAAAACAAACATATTATTCAAGATGAAGTAACGCCTTTATTTGCAATACCTTTGTGTAAGACTTCTATAAATCCTGTTGATGACGAAGTAATAAATTATCTTAAAAATTTAGAATACAAACCACATTTATATTCTAATGCACAAAATTCTGTTAACGTTCATGTTTTAGATGAACCAATTGTTAAACCATTACGAGACCAAATTTATTTTAAATTAGATAGTTTTATGCATAATTTCTTAGGTGTAGATAGAAAACATAAATTTATTGCAGAAACTAGTTGGATGAACAAATATGAAAAGAACGATTGGAGTGGAGAACACGCACACGCCAATTCTTTAATAAGTGGAGTATTATATCTGTCAGATGTAAAAGATACTGGCAATATTAATTTCCATAAAGATAGGTCCTGGAAGAATATTTTTACTGATACAGTACTACCAGATTTTACAGAAGAGGCTGGTTTAAATGTTTATAATGCTAATGGATGGTCATTTCAACCTAAGAAATGGGAATTAGTTATGTTTCCAAGCCATTTATTACATAGTGTTAGTCCTAATAGGACAGACGGACAAATACGATGGTCATTGGCTTTTAATTGTTTTATTAGAGGCCCAGTAGGTGACGGAGCAAGTAATGTTGTACTATAAATAGTAGCATATTATGACACAGATTACAACTGCATTGATAGAAAAGTTAGAAGCTGAAGTAAAGGCTATAGAAGCTAATTTGGACATTTACTTGAATAGTCCATCAAGCCAAGTTGCGGAACATATTGATTATATTGGAACTGTTGAAAAACAATTAGAAAAATTGTCAGCTACAAAAGGTAAATTAGTTTCTTTAAAGAACTTCCTTAAAAATCATTTAGATCACTAATCTTTTTTACGTCTTTTATTCAAAATATCTTGTAAACCAATTCGTTCAGCCCATGGCTTTTTTACTACTTCAAACTTTTTAGTAAAGAACTTTTTACGAATTGCTAAGAAAAAAGGATTGAATTCTTTTTTACAGAATTCTTCATCATCAAAAGAATCCCAAGTAATAATTCTTTGTAACCATTTACCAGAAGTTATATTAACGTTTGTTTCATTTTTAATTGCTTCTATTAGTAAGTCAGCTAGAACTTTGTGGTTAGATTTAAGCATATGATTATATCTAGTATCATATCCTTGCCATATTTTAAATTCATCTACACTTTCTTCTATTTCACGTTGCTCCACATCCATAAGCAAATTTCCTTCACTACATCTTATATTTTCGTAATCATCCCATTTACAAAAATGTTCATAAGGAAATACATCTCCTGGGTTTGCAGATTTTACTACTGGTGGGAAACCAAATATAACTTGGATAGGTTTCCAGTTATATGCTTTAGCAACACTTGACATCCATCCTAGTCTTTGACTTTGAAGTTGTAAGTCTAGAGGAGGTCTTTGAATATATGTAATGTAATGACGGATTGCTTCTAAATGATTTTTAGGTACAGTTTCATCTATGTTAGATATATTTGCGTTTGTTACTGCTGGTTTGTCATCAAAGAACCAAAACCTTGCTGGGTGGGTCATAAGCATAACCACTTGATCATCTTTAGTAATGTCTTTAGCTATCCTGTGTAAATTTGCACAACTAAACTCTTGACTGCCACCAGTAACAGAATAATTTACTAATTCTAAATTTAAATTGTCAGCTACTTGTTTTGTCCAAGTTTTAAAAGTATCCTCAGGCATTTTATCAAATTGTTCCTTAAGGTCTTTATTTTTTGCGGCTGTAGAAAAATAAACAGTGATGTCTTTGCCAGGAGGAGTGACGGAGAAGCTATCTCCGAAAACATATAATTTATTCATTTAAAATTCTAGCCAAGTATTAATTGTATATTTGTTACCTGACAGAGGTTGATTACCTCTATGTGTGTGAGTATAGTTGCCAGGAAATATTAATAATGTTCCTTGCTTTGCCTTAATTCTTCGAGGATAATATAACCATTCTGTTTCGCCACCTTCTTCAACATCATTTAGGAATACTTGAATAACCATAAATCTAGTTACATCTGATCTACTCATCTGTTCCCAATGCCAAACGTGATATCCTTCCCCGGGTTTTGTTCTTTGAATCTTCATTTCATAAACCATTTGTGGAGCAGAGTCAACTGGTTGTAATGATGAAAACATCTGTCTATATATTCCATTATAACAAGCCCAAAACGTTTCTAAAAATACATCTTGGATTGCAGGTACTCCTACAATACTCAACATATTATCTCCTTGGCTGTATAATCTAGATGTATTAAAATTATTTGTATCTTTTAAATGTCTTGGTGTTCCTATAATGTCTTGAATTGATCTCCCAAATCCTAATTGATCCATTCTATCAAAATATTTCATAGTTGACTCACACCACTCTTTGCTGTAAGCCTTTTCGAATACTCCAATGAAGTCTGTGATATCGACAGTCATGTCTTTAGCACCTTCTGGGAATTGTGTATTACCTGGATCGAATTCTATTTTAGCCATCTTATAATAATTTATTTGATTTTTTGTTATATGTCAAGTTATCTGGTTAATATTTCGGTACAACTTTTGGTTGTCCTTATAGTCACAAGGCGTCGGTTCTCGCTAATGTATATTTACAAATGTTAAATACTAACATAATAAAAATTGCCTAAAAACGTACATTTAGTTGACAAATTGGTACTCATATGCTACTATGTACATATGAAGAATATCGCTAATATACGGGCAACTGTGAGCGTCTAACGGGTAGAATTTATGGATACCAACGAAAGACTAGCACAGATTAAAAGGATTTTTATAGAAGAAGGCCATGATTATTTGGTGCCAAAAACTAGTACAGTTACAAGAGTAGCACAAGGACTAGACGGTACACATAGAGGATTATATTATATTTGGCCGGAAAAAAATTTTTATTTGGGCCTGGCAAAAAGTCCAGATGCTCAAATATCCTTTAAGAGGATGGACACACACGTTCTTAAATTAAACGTGGATCTTAGAGGATTATATTGTGGTAAGGGTGACAATAGTCAAATTAAAAAAGAACCTTACAAACAATTTCCGGAAGGATGGCGAGAAGGTGTCAGTAAGTATTTGTTGGAAGGAAGCCCGACTATTCCTATCCATTTTAAAAAGACACCAAGCGGGCGAGTTAAACCTACTAATCTAGACTTTAAATGTAGATTAAAGTTTGACCCGATGGACTTGCCAGTCTTATTGTGGAATCTAAATCATTTAGAACCACATCAAATTAAAACCCTCGAATCAAAAATCATAAAAACTATATGGCCTTTTTGTAACAACGAAACGTACAAGATAAGGAAGAAAAAGAATGTTTCAAAAAAACAAAAAGAAGTTCCGAAAATGGTTCGGAAAAAAAAGGAAGGCAGGACTTGGTGGCCTGTTTTCTAAAAAAAGAATACACAAAAAGAATCAACGACATATGAAACATAATTCAACATTTGATCCAAAAATACACAAGATGAGTCCACACGGACTTGGTTATCAAATGAAAGATAATATTGAAACAGATCCAAACGAATCAAAAGGATCTGTATTAAGTAAAATGTTTGACAAATGGAGTGCTTCGAGTGACAAGACCAAATCTGAATGATATTAAGGTCATAAATGTATGGCCTGAACTTAAGGTTGTACAAATTGAATATAATAATGAATGGTTGCAGTATTTTAAAACCTTAGAATCAGATATAGAATATAATGTTACTTCATCGGGTTTTGTTGAACACGGTGGAGCAACATATTTTAAAATAGAAGGTCAAGAAGATTGGATAGGTAAAGTTGGTAAACTATGGCATGAAGCATTAAACTTTGATGAACCTGACCAAATGAATACTATATCGTCTTGGATTAATATCCAAAAACAAAATCATTATGTTCCTGTGCATGAACACGGCGGATTCTTAAGTGGAATAACTTATATAAATGTTCCTAAACAACTTGCTGATCCAAATATTAAAGACGGAGGTGTTGATTTAACATTTCCTAGAGAGAAGAAAAACTTACACATTAGACCCATAGAAGGACAAGGATTAATATTCCTTTCACAGACTTCACATAACGTATATCCTTTTAAAGGAGAGGGTATTAGAAAAACTTTAAATTATAATTTGGAAATTGCTAAATGAGAAAATATCAGTTATATGGCGTAGAACAACCAGTACTTCAAAAGATGTTAGAAGAAGCTGAAATTATGGAAAACGTTGCTAACATAATTTTAACTCCAGAAATGAGATGGGGAGGACATACGCACGATGAATGGTTACTTAATAAAGTTAAACATTTTCAAGAAGAAATATTAAAGCCAGCAAAATCTAATAAGTTTTTAGACATTTGGTTGTATACTCAAGGAGAAAATGAATATAAGCCGGTAATGAATTACGTTGACAAAGGAAATCATTTGTTTATAATAGTATTTCTAAAGTTTCCAGAACATCTTGAGGTTGTAGAAGACGGTGTTAATAAAACAGGAGGATTAGATTTGGTACTACCAGAACGTCAACAATATATTCCACCAAGACCGGGAACAGCAATTATTATGCGTTCTAATGTATATCATACAATATATCCTTTCAAAGGCCCTGGACAGTTATGGTGTATGAAAGCATTAATTAAATGTGAAGGATGGAAAGATTATGAGTGAGTCATATTATTTTGTAAAACAAATATTAGAAGATATAAGAAAAGTCAGGAATGACTTGGTAGCACAATCTAATCCACACTTTCAAGACTTAACAAACATAATATATAAGTGGGAAACCAAACTATATGAACAAACAGATGAATATAAGTTTGCAGAATTTGAACGGAGAATGAAAGAGGAAGAAGAAGCATTAGAAGAATATTCTAGAAAAGCGAGAGAAGAAGATGATTGAAGGTCCTAATAGAAAAATTAAAATGAGAGGAAATATGTGGTCAAAATTTCCATATAAAGTTTATAAACTATCTGAGGCCGAAACAGAAATGTTTTTAAAAGAAGCGAGACTAATAAGACAATTTGGACACCCGAACGATGCAATAAAGGTTAAAAAAGAAAAGGACACAAACAGGGTATGGTGTTGGAAATGGAAGAAAACAGAACATACAGATTTTATACTAGATAAATGTTTAACATTTTTGGAGGAACAGAATCTTCCGCGTACAGCAGTTAAACTAGAAAATTCATGGTTAACAATTCAGTCACCTAATGAGTTTCAACCAATTCATACTCATTATTCTCCTAAGGCTCATTTACACGTTATTATATTTTTAAAAGCACCTAAAGAAATTTGTAGTACAGAAGATATGGGTTGGGAAGAAGGTAAGCCAACTCTTATTGAAAATAAAAGAGGTAGTTTAGAATTATTTCCTGGAGGGAAATGGGATGACGTTAAAATTATTAAACCAGACCCAGGAACAATGATTATTATGACATCAACACTTCAACATTGTGCTTATCCTTTTAAAGTAGAAGGAGAACGATGGAGTCTTGGAGCAACAATTCAATGTCAGGAATGGTTAATATAATGTTTGGTATTAGGCAAGATAAAAACTTTCAAGATTTTTATGATGTAATATCAAAAGAATATACTGATGATGTTGATGTAAAAGATATTATGGTAGAGCCGATCAATGGTACTCCTTTTTGTAAAATTAATTATACAAAAGAGTGGACAATTCATTTATTAAAACAGTGTATTGATTATAGACTTTCAGGCCAAACAGAAATGGTAAAACCTTATTATTCTACAGAAGGAAAAAGAAAGAAAGTAGATATAGGCGATATCAATATGTTAGAATGGAAGGGCCGATCAGACTTTATAGAACACATTGGAAAAAAGTATCGTGAATATTTCGTTCCACATACTAAATTAAAAGAAATGCAAAAAACAACTGCTTGGATTAATTGGCAAACTAAAGGAGATTATCTTCCTGTTCATTCACATAGAGAAGCATTAAGTTGTACATCATATTTGATGACTCCAATTGGAATATACCAAGGACCCGTTGAAAAAGATTGTCCGTTATCTGGTGGGTTAGATTTAATGATGGAAGACCTTAGAGTATTGCACGTCAGACCAGTTCCAGGAACAGGAATAGTATTCCCAGGTCATACTCCTCACGTAGTTTATCCATTTGTAGATGAAGGTATTAGGATTAATATTAATTCACAATTAGAAATTAAGAAAACAGATGATGATTATAATATACGTGAAGACAAACGAAAAGCTGTAGACAATTTCTTTAAG
>Ga0066366_10000062_pt1 | contig 21549 bp, 13 predicted proteins | sample Knorr_S7_td_250__FD_77334 | JGI IMG/M metagenome (GOLD analysis project Ga0066366, IMG submission 77334) | Marine microbial communities from Southern Atlantic Ocean transect - Knorr_S7_td_250_ad_252m_LV_B | ecosystem: Environmental > Aquatic > Marine > Oceanic | place: Atlantic Ocean...
CCGCCGCTTTATCGGAAGGGCACATTCCTGGAGGCTTAGTTATCCGCATCGATGCTATTACTGGGACCGTAGAATGGGTTTTTAATACAGTGCCACAAGTTCCCAGTGATTCAGGTTGGGAAATAGCACGTGATACCTGGGGAACTGGTCAGCGAGCAGGTGGCGGTGTGTGGACTCCACCCGCAATCGATACAGAGTTTGGGTTGGTCTATGTAAATGCAGGTAACCCTTCACCTGACTATGATGGCTCTGCACGGGTTGGTGCTAACCTATTTACCAATGCCACTGTTGCCTTGGACATAAACACAGGTGAACTAGCATGGTATTTCCAGGCGGTACATCATGATCTTTGGGATTGGGATCATGTGACCGGACCTTTGTTGTTTGATGTCACTAATGAAGAAGGTGAAATAGTTAAGGGCGTAGCGGCTGGCGGTAAGAACTGTTTGTTTTACATGTGGCATCGAGAAACCGGTGAGCCACTTTTTCCAATGCCAGAAACTGCAATGCCAACAGAAACTGATGTACCAGGTGAGGTTGTTTATCCAACTCAACCGATTCCCCATAACGCTCGCGGTATTCCAATGGACCCCTTATGTGCAACTTACATTCCATTCGATGATCCAGAATTAGCAGCGCGCAGTAAGCAAATCTATACCCCTTATTCTCTGACAGAACCCTATATCGTTGCTCATGGAGGTTCGAGTTTTGGTTCAGCTTCATTCAGCCCAAGGACTCAACTTGTGTACATCACTGGTAAAAATGGTGCGATAAGTTTAACCGTTCGGCCTGTCGGTGACTCCTTAACTCCGGGGCCTGACGGCCGTGGTCATACTGAAAACTACGCAAGCCTAGATCGGGTATCAGAAGCCTACCCCGCATCTACAACCGTTTCTGCTTATAGTCCAATAGATGGTGAGCAAGTATGGCAAGCAGAACTGCCTGCACAATCAGCAATAGGAGCAAGCGGAAACCTAGTTACTGCGGGTGATTTGATTTTTCAGGGACTAGAAAGCGGCGCTTTCCATGCCTTGGATGCAGAGAATGGCGAGACGCTTTTTGTTTACCAAACATCTAGGAGTATCAGGTCGAGCCCATTGACCTACGCTGTTGAGGGTAGGCAATATATTTCAGTAGTTTCTACAAACACTGTTGTAACACTCACTCTGCCCTAAAGCGCCTACTTAAAAAAAGGAATCGGTATGCATGCATTAATTTTCGGATTATTAGTAGTGTTGGCACTGCCACTACTTATTTGTGGATTGGTTATTTACACCTGGCGCGTCCGCCGAATTGTCATACCACAGAATATATCCGGCACAGCCCATGAGCCTTTTGGAGGCAGACTAGCAATGCATGTGGCGGGAACCTATAAAGACGAGGTTGCCTATAAAATAGCCCACCATACTCCCGGTTATGGTGGAATCGTTCGCTTCCTAGTTTGGGATACATTAGGGTTCTGCGCCAAACTCAGCGGTTTTAAAGGGAGTTTTTTTGCTTATCCAGGCCCTCGGCCTTCGACCCTAATGACCATGATGTCACACCGCGCCTATTTTTTTAATCAATCCATTCAAGACGTCCTAACCAGGGAGGATAATCCCGCAACCCAATTGGTCGTATTGGGTGCAGGTTTTGACACCCGCTGTTATAACTTGCCAGAAGGCAAGGACTTCAAATGCTTCGAAGTTGATATGTCTCCAACACTTAAGGCAAAAAAACGAGCACTCCAGTTAGCTGAAGTTCCTCATAACCATGTAACCTTTGTTGAGACTGACTTCAACCAGGAAACCTGGATGGAATCACTGCTGAACTCTGGGTTCAACCCGAACCTAACTACTTATGTCCTTTGGGAAGGTGTCACAATGTATTTGGTTGAAGAGGCCGTTCGCGACACCCTTAATCTGATCGCATCTTTACCCGTAGGCAGCGTAGTTGGCGCTGACTTTTTTTCCCAAGACCTTATTCAAGGTAATCCGCCTTTGGAGAAAATGAGCAAGAGCATGCATACGTCGATAAAATACTACAGTGAGGACCTCCAATTCGGTATACCAACAGGAGAAACTCTTTCTGAAGGACTTGAAGAATACCTGAGTGAAAGCGAGTTAAAACTTGCGCGCTTCGAGCACGTTGGTTCCACTGAAGATAAGAAACCGCCCTGGTACTTCTTCGCTCATATAGAAAAACACTAATTACTGCTTTTCGTATTTTCGCAACCGCCATGGCGCGACATCTGCCGCGTAAATTACGGTATCGTCATGAGACGAACTTATGCCCGACGCACCTGATATGCGGGTCTGATCGGCTAGACCTAAATCAGGGTCTGGAATAAAGTATTGTAAATCGCCAGTACGAGCACTACCTATATAAATACCTCGTCTGGTTCCAGGATTGGTATTCGCATTCGAAGTCGAGTCGGTAGAGTAAAGCGTGTCCGTTACTTTGTTGATATAAATTCCACTGGGCCTGCCGAAGTTTGACCATGCGTCAACAAAAGTACCATCCTGCTCGAAGATCTGAATTCGACTATTTCCGCGATCACCGACAAACAATCTTCCTTGAGAATCCATTGCAAGATCATGGGGTGTACTGAATTCTCCTGATCCTGACCCGCTCGTTCCCCATTCCAAAAGGTAATCACCATTTGCCGCATACTTCACGATACGATTGTTCGGCCCTTCGCCATCGGCAACAAATATGTCTCCATTTTCAGCAACAATAACGCTTGACGGGCGATTGAATATATATTGATCTTGACCAGTGATACCGGGCCGGCCCAAGGTCATCAGTAACTCACCTTCGGGATCGATTTTATGAACCACAGCCCCCATTTCGCCTGGTGTCAAAGCAACATCTGTTATCCACATATTCCCTTTGTGGTCGACGTTAAAACCGTGCGGCCTTCCCACGAGTCCTGCCCCAAATCCAGCGAGAAATGTTCCCTCAGGAGAAAACTTTAGAATAGGTGGATAACCAGACCAACGCCCCAGGCAATTGGCTGTCAATCCATCTGAATGCCCTGGCGCAACTAGTGGGTCTCCTAACACCACCTTAAAGCAGCGATGATAAACATAAACATTTTCTTCAGGGCCAACGCGAACCTGAATCATTTCTCCCCACCGGCCATCGTTTAGATGTGGTGGTGGATTTGGAGCTTCTGCTAATCGATAGGGATTTGTTTGTGCACTGGAAAGAATCGGCAACAGCAATCCAACTGAAATTGTAAACGTGCAAATTAATTTGGAAAGTAACATTTCAACTCCAGAAAGTTTCTCTAATTGGATCTGTAACTAGTTCAGAGAAAGCGCTGCCACTGGCTGCCGCCATCAACAGCAATACCCGCTCCGGATACATAACGTCCTGTGTCGGATGATAAGTAAACAATCGCATTTGCTATATCTTCACCCTCACCAAAGGTGCCAAGTGGAATATTTTTAGTGACTTGTTTTTCAAGACCTTGTTGGATAATTAGACGGTCCACTCCTTCCGTCCCCTTTATTGGCCCTGGATTAACCCAGTTTGCGCGAATGCCATATTTCCCCCACTCAACCGAAATAGTCTTCATTAAATTTTGTATGCCCGACTTAGCTGCTCCAGCATGTGCTGCTCCAGGCCAACCGAACTCGGCTTGACCGGTACTAATAGAAATTATTCGACCGCCATCCTTTGCAGCTTTCAAATGAATGAGCCCTGCTTGGCAGCAATTAAATGTGCCATTTAAATCAATCTCTATAACAGTGCGCCAACCATTCCAAGAAAGTTCTTCAGTCGGACAAATAAAATTTCCCGCTGCGTTGCAGACAAGAATATCGATGCCGCCAATTTCACTTGCAAGTTCATCGAAAGAATTCTTGATGCCATCAGGGTCGCGCACATCACCAGTGCGCCATGCGACGTCAATTCCATCGTCTTCTTTAAATGCTCTAACTGCTGCTATAAGGTTTTCCTCCTTTCGAGAAACAATTCCAACCTTCGCTCCCAAGGTTCCAAGTTTGCGTACAATAGAACTACCGATACCGGTAGCACCGCCGGTTACGATTGCGCTTTTACCGTTTAATATTCCTTCTGCGAAACTCATAACTTCTTCTCCACTTCCTTACTTATGGTCTTACTCGAACATATTTTTCAAAGCGCTGTCGACCAACTTGCCCCGCGTAGATATTGCCTTCGTTGTCAGATGCTAAAAACTCAATGCCGCTGCCATTTTCAATTTCGTAATCTGGAATAAACTCGGTGACGTATCCGGTGGAAGCATCACCGATGCGAATGCCCCTCTCCCAACCGCGATTCCATTGTTCGCCAGACATACCATCAGCTACAAAAATTTTGTCATTGTCATCAATCCAAATTCCACTGGGTCGACCGAACTGAGTCCATATGTCTAATAGTTCACCGTCCTGATTAAAAATTTGAATTCGATTATTGCCCCGGTCAGCAACAAACAATCGGCCCTGAGAATCCATTTTCAAATCATGGGGATCATTAAAGCCTCCACTCTCACGGCTTGTATCATCAACCCCACCACCAAGTTGAAATAGAAATTCTCCATCGCTATTAAATTTAATAATGCGGTTGTTACCACCACGATGACCATCGGCAATCCAGAAATCACCATTGGGTTGCACGAGGACAGCTGCAGGTCCGTTAAAATGAGTTTCATCATCGCCCGGTACGCCGGCTTCACCCAAGCGCATTAATACTTCACCGTCCTGATTTATCTTAATGACCTGATGTCCCATACCTCGTTCTGCGCCAGGTGCTGCGCGAGCATCACCATCAGGCGCTCCTTCGGTAACCCAGAAATTACCATCGGCATCCATATCAAACCCATGGGGCCAGGCAAAAATACCTGCACCGATACTTTTTACCGTGTTGCCTTCTTTATCGAGTTTATGAATCGGATGATGATCAGTACCTGCGCATTGATTGGCACTGCAGCGCTCAATAATCCAAATATGTTCACCATCAATATCAGGTTGTACTCCGGTTACTACTCCCATTGGCCTGCCGCCGGGTAGTTCACCCCAGTAATAAACAACCTGATAAGGGTTGTCTTGAGCAAAAGTTAGTATTGGAAATATCGCTCCCAGACAAACCACAGCTAAAACTTTGCATTTCTTAAAGAGAGGTGTGAAATCAGACATATAGCGCTCCTTTAGGGTATTGTTGTTGTCGCTATTCTAGATGGCGTCCATTCTTATACGCTTAGGCGATAACTACAAGGAGCAGTGTGGGAGAAGAACTAAAAAATAGAGTGAGAACGGGGTCTATCGGACGCAATTCAGATCCGCAAGAAGTTGTTCAGATTCTTGAACCAAACGATCAGGGAAGAAATTGATAGAAACCATTTCCTCAAGCTGATCTATGTCGGCAACATGACCGCAATAAGATTCAAACTGTCCCAGATCTTTCGGAAATACGAATGCCACGAAATCATCATCGTGAGCTACGATCTTGAAATAAGCTGCAGGCTCAATCGATGTTGTTGTTGGCGTCCTAGAAAAATTGCTGATCAGGAAAAGCGGACCGGTGATAACTTGCAGCTCTTCGGTTTTCATTACCAATGCATTAAGTCGTTGTTCCAATTGCAACCATGCGCCCAAACGAAGTGGTTTCGGCATTGGAACCATATTGGTTAGATTATTTAAGTCATTCCAATAAGGAGTGTTAGCAAAAGAAGTCATAGGCGCTAACCTGGCACTTTCTTCTACTTGTTCCGGCAATTCACCTAATCCTGCATAAGGATTATTGCTAACTGCTACTTCTGCCAAACGTAATTCAGAGGTGGTTATCTCCAATACATCATCAACACTGGAGAATTCCAGCAATCGATCCGGCTGCCATATTCTAGGTAACAAAGAAGCAACTCCAATAGCATCTTTAGTTAGCCGATAGGAAACCCAATCCGCTAATCCCGTATCACCATTCAAGCCTGCTGCATAAACATGATGTATAACAACATTTGCGCGGGTAGTAGCCATGGAAGACTCATACTGTGGACAGGCTCCATCACAGTGCGTCACGATTACATCTTGCCCAAAAGCATTAGCCGTGAACAGCATTGCACTCGATATCAGGAGTAGTCTTGTAAGATGTTTGTAAACAGAAAGAACCATTTGGGAAAGCTACCAAACTTCACAGAGCTTTTTTACTCTGTAGGGTTGAAGTTGTAGGATTTTACGTCAAAAAAGTAGAAAACGCTCGGTTTAAAAAAGGGGTAAGCCTCAGTTTCACGTTCGGGCCAGTTTAGCTCTTGCGTCTATGTGAACTCCATTTCCTATTTATTGTCGATATTTGAACTTACAAAAACCAAACGCCATTAGTGAATTGGCAATCCATAGAATCCAGCACCATATGGACCACCAGCCCAATGCCTACGATGCGAGTTTTAGGATGAATAAATAACAAAAAATACAGCGGCATAACCAAGGGCTCATGTAACGGGTGAAAACCGATACTGCATCTATCTGGGTCGTAAATTGGGTCCGCAAGTAGGTGATCGACATCTACCAACATGGTGGCCATCATTATCAAATAGCTGATTTGCCACCGCTTACTATAGAAAGCTGCGCTAATACCCGCAGGCACTAAAAAATGAAGAAATAGGTGAAAGGAGAATATCGCCAAAACTTTCTACTGACTTAACGCATATACCCAGATAGCCGCACCACCTTTTGGTGCATCGTTAACGGGCATCCCTTCTGGTTCGGCAAAAATGTCATACATGCGGGCCCAATCATTAACATGATAACCAGTTTGGCCTACCACAATAGCTAGATACTGAACTCCATCTACTGCATAGGTAATGATGTTAGAACTTGGCACATCGTCCAGTATTCCTTCCCAGAGAATTTCACCGGTTTCGTCATTGAAAGCCCGAAAATTGTGATTTAAATCTCCGGCGAAAACCAAGCCACCAGCAGTTGCCAAAATCGAACTGATTACCGGGCTCGGTTGGTGATGGATCCAATCGAACTCCTGATTTTCTAAGTCCAGAGCCTGCACCCGCCCCATATTGCCATCGCTATCGGGAAACAGTGCCTCACTCATTTGAATATTAGTGGTAAGAATCTGATAGCGACCGTCCGGCCCTACTTCCAGACAGCCTTCATTCAAAGGCAAATAGAGGCGTTTAGTGTTGGGGTTGTATGCTGCCGGAGGCCAGCTCTTAGCACCATAATGATTGGAACAGATCAAGCGCTGTTCTTCTAGTTGGGGAATCGTGTAAGGATTAATACTTTTATAACCGGTTTGCGGATCGATAGCATCGACTACGTTTTGCAGACCCATATCCATCGAGAACAAGTACTCGCCGGTAGCGGCATCAACAGCATCAAGAATTCCTAACTTACCCATATTAACGACAGCTTTGCGTTCCTGACCGTTAACATCTATTTCAATGATTTGTCTTTCAAATGCCCAATCCAGATCCCATTGATCATTTTCGAGATGTTGGTAGTACCAAACCAATTCACCGGTATCAGGATTCAAGGCAATGGTGGCATTGGTATAGAGTGCATCGTTAGTAATGCCATCGATGTTGACCGGATAAAGTAGCGGTGCCGTGTTATAGGTCGGTGCGACGCCAAAATAAACGAGATTCAAATCGGGATCGTAGGCACCGGCATTCCAAACCGAGCCTCCACTGCGTTCTTCAATCGGAATACCATTCCAACTATGTCCCCCTGGCTCACCTGGGCGTGGAATCGTATAGAACCGCCATTTGTGTTCTCCTGTGATTCGATCAATCCCATCAATCCAACCCCCTTCAGGAATTCGCAAAGAAGTAATGCCCTGGATTACCGTATCGCCTACAACAAATGGCGCCATCCGCAAATGGTAACCCTCGTATTTTTCGTCAAAAGTAATTGCATGATCCCAGACTAATTCTCCAGTTCGTGCATTGAGAGCCAGCACATGAAGATCAGAGGTTGGTACGTAAACTAAGTCACCATGTAAGGCGACACCTTTTTTCTGACTGGCTTGTACTTCGGATTGGTGTTCATAGCGCCATAACAAAGCGCCATTGCGGGCATCAATTGCAAGAACCGTATCGGGAAAAGTGAACATGTACATGATGCCGTTATGGACTAGAGGGCCTGGATTGTTGACGCCGGTTTGAAGTGGCATACGCCAGCTAAGATCTAATTCACTGACAGTTTCACGGTTGATTTGATCCAGAGAACTGAAACCGTGATTATCGTAACTGCCTTGCCAGATCAACCAATCGTTATCTGGTGGGTCGAGTAGCATTGCATCAGTAACTGTTGTGTATTGCTGTAATACTTCTTCGGCTTGCACCGCAACTGTAATGGATAGTTCAGAATTAGATTCAATGAGTTGAGGGAGTAGCAAACCTGAATCTAAATCCAGTGCAATGATGTTAGCTGCTTCGACACCATTAAAAGCTAATATATATGCTGTTAAAGCCTGATAGTCTGCATCTACGAGTATCGATTGATTGCCAGGGGGCATACGTCGCAGATCAGTTGCCAAATTGTTAAGTTCGGCTCCACTCCATTTTGCTGCAAAAGTGCTGTCTGCCAATCCTGGAATAACTGCAGCTCCTTCCAGGTTCATCCCGTGACAGCTGGCACAGTTCAGGTCATAGATTTCTTTGCCAGCTTCAACTTGGTCGTTTGTAAAAGAGACAGTTTGAGCTATTACGGAAAATGTACTTAGCGAAAAAACAATCGCAGCTGCGATTTTTTGAAGGCTGGCACCAAACGTTTTATAACGAAGAAACTTCATAATCAGTCAGGTAATGCAAAGGTGATCATTTCAGCAGTATCGAATCTACCACCAGCAACAGCAATGTACTGCCTACCTTCATTTAGGTATGACATCACGGGACCATGAAGGCGACGATCTAACACAACTTCACCTACTTTTTCTCCAGTATGCTTGTCATAGGCAACTAACACTGATCCATCAGCATCTTCGTGAACTTCATCTTTTTGTGGCAGATGAGAAATCACTAAGCCTTTAGTTATTAAGATACCGCCTTCAGCTGAAACATCGGTAAATACAGATCCTAGATCGGGCAAATCTAAATGCTCTAATAACGGATGATTTGCTGGTCCTTTTCCAAAGGGCACCTGCCAAACGTGTTCACCAGTATTTAAATCAATCGCGGTGATGCGCCGATACGGAGGTTTAATCAAAGGCAAACCCATAGGACCAATGTTACGTTGTACGTTGATTACATAGGGCCAATCGGAATCTGGATCGTTGGGAGGAACCAGAGACATGGCATAAGGACGAGTGTGAGATGGGACATACAGAATGCCAGTTCCAGGATCTATGTTTGCGCCAGGAAAGTTTGCTCCACCTCCTGCTCCGGGTAAAAACACAGTAGCATCTTTACCATCAGTGCCTGCTACGATTGGAGGGGTAAACAGCGGCCCCAATACAAGTTTTGAAGCAATTTCCTGCGCAGCCGCATGAATTTCCGGCGTGAAATCAATGAGATCTTCTTCCGTCATTCCTTGTTTCTCAAATGGTGCAGGTTTAGTTGGAAATGGTTGGGTTGGATGGGTTCTTTCTCCTGGTACATCACTGCGAGGCACTGGTCGCTCTTCGATTGGCCATACTGGCTCACCAGTAATGCGATCAAATACATAAGTAAATCCAGTTTTGGAAACCTGCGCTACAGCTTTAATCGGTTCCCCATCGACAACGATATCTACCAGGTTAGGTGCAGAGGCAACGTCGTAATCCCACAAGCCATGATGTACAGTTTGGAAATGCCAGATTCGTTCACCGGTATCTGCATCTAAGGCGACGATGGATTCGGCAAACAGATTTTCACCCAGGCGTTTACCTCCCCAATAGTCATTGGTAGGTGTAGAGGTGGGAAGATAAACAATACCGGCTTCATCGTCGGCCGACATAAATGTCCATACATTCGTATTACCTGCTTCGCGCCAGGAATCATTTTCCCAGGTCTCTGCTCCGTATTCTCCATCCTGGGGAATTGTATTGAATCGCCATTTAAACTGGCCGGTGTAAGTATCATAGGCACGAACATGTCCGGGAGGACTGCGATTAAAAAGTGTGTAATCGAAAATTTTGGAACCAATAATTACAGAAGAACCAACCGCAATAGGTGGGGCACCATGGGTAATATTGTCAATTTCGAATTCCAGTTTGCCGAAGTTACTTCGCAGATCGACGAAACCATCTTCACCAAAGTTTGGATCAGGTTGCCCAGTATGAATATCAATTGAAACTAATTGCTTGCCGAGAGTGGCAATGAAAATTCTTTCGATGTCGCCATCGGTCCAGTACTCGATACCGCGAGTTTGCGCCGGAGAGAATACTGGTCTACCGAGGGCGTAACTCTCTGGATCAAAGCTCCAGATTAGCGCTCCAGTAGTTGGGTTTAAAGCAACTACCTGACCATGATTGGTATTTGTGTACATGACTCCATCGACCAACAAAGGGACGGCGCGATAGTGACCTGTTGCATAGGCCAAATCGCGTGGCAGATTTACATCGATGGATTGCCAACGCCAGGCAATTTCGAGCTCATTGAAATTGTTTTTATTAATTTGCTCCAGAGGAGAATACTTATCGGAGAAGTGACTGCCACCGGCGTGATGCCATTCCCCTATTAGGGGAGGATTTATCTGCCCAGGTTCTGGTGCACAAGAAAACAGCACTGCAGCGACTAGACTAATGGCGATCTTGTTTTTCATTGTATTTCGCTCATAAGGTCAGGGCTGCACAGTGTATCAAAATCCGTCTGGTTGAGAACGCAATCTACTATGATATGATTTCGCCTAGTGAGGGCAGCTATGAAATATAAAATTTCTGTTAGGCTCCGGTCTTTGGTCGTTGGCGGATGGGTAATCGCAATATCGAGTTTCTCTTCTATGGCTGCGGCTCAATCTAGAACTGGTGTTGATATCGATACGCTTGGCCCTCAAATTGGGGAAACTGTACCCCAGTTCGAATTGCCAGATCAAAATGGCAAGCTACAATCTTTAGAATCTATTCTTGGGCCTAACGGGGCGATGTTACTGTTTCATCGTTCTGCAGATTGGTGACCTTACTGCAAAGCGCAACTCGTGGAGCTGCAAGATAGATTAGAAGAGCTGCAAAGCGCAGGCATCGGTGTAGCTGCAATTAGCTACGATTCAGAAGATACTCTTTTTAAATTCGCGGAGCGCCGCGGGATTACTTTTCCACTTCTTTCTGATGACGATTCGGTGGTTATTACCGATTTCGGAATCCTAAACACTATCGTGGCTGAAGGATTAGGGGCTCGAGCGGATGATCCGGATGTCACGGCAGATGTACACAGATTTGTTGCTGCTGAAGTCTTTGATTCTCCTGGGCTGAGGCAAATGATTAATGGAACACCGTTTCCCGGAACATTAATGTTGGACGCAAATGGCGTTGTGACTTCGCGTTATTTCGAAGAGTTCTATCGAGAACGAGTTACAACTTCTTCTGTGATGCTAAAAGAAGGAATCGCCCTAACTCCCATCGCTGCCATCGAAGGAACCTCAGCGCAATTAAGTTTCACCGCCTATCCCAGTAACCCCATTGTTACAAATGGTTCGCGTTTTTCTATCGCAATTGATGTTGTTCCCAATGAGAACATGCATGTGTATGCGCCAGGCGCAGAGGAGAAAGGTTATCGAGTAATAGGGCTAAACATGGCGCCTTCGGACTATGTCAATTTCGAGGGAGTGGAATTTCCTGAGTCTGAAATCTATCATTTCAAACCATTAGATGAGTACGTGCCTGTTTACCAGCGCCCATTTACGATCTTACAAGAAGCAATAGTTGCCACATCGGCAGACAAAGAAGAAGAATTACGAGATATAAGTGCACTGACTCTGTCCGGAACGTTAGATTATCAAGCGTGCGATGACGCTATTTGTTATCTGCCAATGTCAGTACCCGTGACCTTTACCCTCGAGTTTGATCACTTGGACTATGAGCGCACTGCCGCTCGTTAATTGGCTCGCATACAATTTCATTTGAGCCAAATCAGTTCAGACTATGAGCTTTGTTTAACCAAACATATCGAACGGTTGGAAACGACCATTCAATAACCCCAGCTCTGCTTCATGGCCTAGCCAACCTTGGATCATAGTTTGATAAACCCGACGGAAGTCAGTGGTATGACCAAGATTATCGCCTTCAGCGAGATTAGTCAGACTCGGTAGATCACCGTAATGACCACCTTTTACTTTGCTACCCACTACGAACATCGCATTAGCAGCACCATGGTCCGTCCCAAGGCTGACATTTTCAGGTACACGACGACCAAATTCGGAAAAGATCATTAGTGCCACATCATCTGCTCTGCCAATTCTTTCCAAATCTCTAATGAACGCAGCAACAGCATCAGAGGTATACGTTAACAATCGTCGATGAACATTATTTTGGAACACATGAGTATCGAACGCATTGTTGCGATAGGAAACGTAGTACAGTTTAGTAGGCATGCCTGCATCGATTAAAGATACAACTTTTGGCAAGTCGAGACTGTTAACACCGTAATCAACTGGCGAGTTGTAATTCGACCATGCCTGCCTTACTAAAGCAGACGCGTCATTAGCGCTACGTGCAATATCTAAGAGATAACGTCGAGACGGATTATCCACATTGCCAACATCTGGCACTCTTTCTAATGCATTTTTTTCTTCATGAAAAGCTTCGCGTACAAATCTATTAGGTTGATCAAACACGACAGGGACGTGGCTTTTACTGCGAACTGCAAGGGATTGGCGGGCGGCTACATTTACTAAATAGTTAGCCGGGGCAGATGGTTCCATGTCGTCGGCCAAACGCCCTACCCAGCCGTACTCTTCGCCGCTATTAGGCGCAGCGGTGTGCCAATAAGCCATTGAAGTGAAGTGGGAAAAGGATGGATTGTCATAACCACAACCGTGGACTATGGCCATCTTGCCGTCTTTAAAAAGGCTCTCCAATCCAGCCATTCCGGGATTCAAACCAAAATGATCATCGAGAATTCGTAGGTCGCTTTTAGGCAGCCCGATTTCTGGACGATGACGATAATAAGCATCATCTCCATAAGGAACGACAGTATTTAGACCGTCGTTACCGCCAGATAATTCTAGAATAACAAGAATTTTTCCATTAGCTGCTGCACTAGCCGCAGCTTCCGCAACTCGACCAAACATGGAAGGCGCGAGACTAGAGCCTGCAAGGCCAGCAATTCCTAAAGCACCCATGCCTTTGCGCAGCACTTCACGACGTTTCAGTTTATCTTTGAACAAATCTTTAGTTTTCATAACTTTTCTTCTTGGGCTAGATTTATTATTAACTTAATTGGTATTCAGGCTGACTCAATAACAGATGTAAAGTCATTCTAAGTGAATCTTCCATATAGGATTCTGCTTCTACAATATTCGTTGTGCCAATTTCATTGCTAAGAAAATCTATCAGCATGCTTCGAGCGTCCGTTCCAGGAGCAACCCGCATAAATCTCGCTATAAAGTAATCAATTACTTCAGCAGTATTGGTTAACTGCTGATCCATTACCATTTTACTTAAATTTAACCGCGCTGTGTGACGAGGAATCGGCTTAACTCGCTCAATGGCCATTTGCCAACCTCGGAAACTTCCATAGCGAGTATTAAAGTCTTCATCTCTGTCAGCGAGCATATTTGATTCAGCCATTATCTGCCCTTCGCCAATACTAGAGGGTTGAGTCGCTGAAGTGATATCTAGTCCTTCACGAATACGGCGGGCAACACTTTGAATCTCACGACTCCCATTGCGGCGATCGGAAGGAATAAAATTTATGTCTGGGAACAAGACATCGCGGGCAAAGTTTCCTCGTTCCAGCAATAAACCTGGAGTTATCCAGCTTCGTCCGCCTGCCCAACCAGCCACTGTTGGGGGCCTAAACAAAGTCTGCCCCAATGCCCCTGTGGCGGAATTAAAATCAGGAACACCGGGTACATCTTCTAGTCCCAGTTTCACATAGGTGGAAACTGCTAGCTCTATCGGGCTCTTGATGTGAGTTCCAACCGAGGCAGCACTATAGAAATCTTTAGACTGGAATATCGTTTCTAGCAGGGGCGCAACTTCATAATTGGAATCGCGGAACACATTGCCCAATTCATTTTGCAACTCAGAACTAAGATCATCACGAACGAAGAATCGATAAATCTTTCCAGCGATATACTCAGCAGTAACCGGTTGCTCCATGATAATGTCAATTACTTCAACACCGTCAAGGTTTCCGCTGCGCCCTAAAAATTGTTTAACACCATTGTCGTGCTCATCTTCATTAATGACGAACTCAAGATCAGCATAATTCCATCCAGTAAACGCACGTGCTGCTTCTCGAATGTCTCTTTCACTGTAATTACCTACACCCATGGTAAACAGTTCCATGATTTCACGGGCAAAGTTCTCATTTGGCGCACCTTTTACATTCACGCCTGCGTCAAGAAAAGAGAGCATGGCTGGGTCTTGGGCTACCGCCACCATAAGATCACGAAAATTCCCAGTTCCCATTTCTTGAAAGAGTTCAATTTCAATTAACAGTTTGCGATAGTCGCGCACTTTACTTTCGTTAACTGCATAGTGGCCATGCCAGAACAAGGCCATTTTTTCCTGTAATGGATTATTGGAATCCACCATGCGATTCGCCCACCAATAGGCGACCCGATTAGTCTCCAGCACACTCGCTCTCAGCCAATAAAAGAATTTATTTACGACCGGTTGCAAACGACGATTGCCAGTAGGCTTAACTTTTATACCTAATGCTTCTCCAGTCTCTTTAGCTAAATCAGTTGTAGCCGGTCGACTTGGAGGAAACGGCTCTAATCCTGGATCGTGAATTCCAGAATGGTCGAAGGGGTGCGAACGAATGTTCGCGGCAGGATCAAAATAGACTAAGCTGCGCACTGCTTCACTAAGGGACATAGACGCCAGCAGGTCAATGTCAGCGGGAGTACCGCCAAATCCGGCTCGCTCTAATAAGTGCGCTGCTCGGTCATAATTCCAATCAGTATTGGCAAGGGGTGAAAGATCGTCTTGCCAAGAAATGATGCCTCCTTGCTGCGCAAGAGCTGGGCTGCACATCAATAATGCCGCAATACTCGCGCCCCCAAGGGCTATTGTTATTCGTCCTCTCATGAGGTTTTCTCCAAGTTCTTTCTTCTGCTTCTAATTGCGCCATCCAACTGTAGTCTGTTTTTTGATATCGGTGAACACCCAGAAGGGTACGATGAAGCAACTCAACTCTAATTGTTTAGCGCTTACAAAACTAGTCAGGTAGTGAGAAAACTAGCAATTCGTCGTCGTTGTCACGACCACCCCCGGCAACCGCAATGTATTGCCTGCCTTCGTGCATATAGCTCATGGGTGGACCATGTAGACGCTGATCTACTAGCACTTCCGCTAAGGTCTCGCCGGTGTTCTTATCCAAGGCCACAAGAATCGAACCATGGGCTTGTGGGTCAATCTCATCTTTCTGGGCTAGAAATGACACTAGAAGAGTCTTTGTAACCAGGATGCCACCTTCTGCAACAACGTCATCATAGACAGATCCCAGTGGCGGTAAATCCAGATGCTCCAGCATAGGGTGATTGGCTGGCCCCATTCCAAATGGAATCTGCCATACATGGTTGCCTGTATTCAGGTCTATTGCAGTAATTCGACGATAAGGTGGTTTTAATAAAGGCAATCCAAAAGGTCCTACTTGTCTTTCCATCTGGATGACAAAGGGCCAGTCCGAGGTGCCCTCGGGTGGAGCAATTAAAGACATACCATGGGGACGCGTTGCTGAAGGTATATATAAGATGCCTGTTTCAGGATCGACACTGGCACCAGGGAAATTCGCGCCACCACCAGCACCGGGTACAACAAAGGTTGCTAGTTTGTCATTCTCGCCGCGAACGATTGGAGGTGTGAAAATTGGACCCAAGACAAAATTGTTAGCAATTTCTCGAGCTTCTGCAGCTATCTCCGGTGTGAAATCAATTAAGTCGTCTTCAGTTACACCCTGACGATCGAATGGAGCAGGCTTGGTTGGAAACGGTTGGGTTGGGTGAGCCCGTTCGCCCGGAACTGTACTAGGTGCGACTGGTCTTTCTTCGATAGGCCATACCGATTCGCCAGTAATACGATCGAATACATAGGTGAAGGCTGTTTTAGATACCTGAGCGACAGCTTTAATCGGTTCACCATCGACAACGATGTCCACTAGGTTTGGCGATGAACCAATATCGTAATCCCACAGACCATGATGAACTGTTTGGAAATGCCAAAGCCTTTCACCGGTTTCAACATCCAGCGCAACCAGAGCTTCGGCGAACAAGTTTTCTCCAAGACGCATTCCACCCCAGTAATCATTAGTTGGTGTGGAAGTGGGCAAATAAACAATGCCAGCTTCTTCATCGGCAGACATAAATGTCCATACATTAGTATTGCCAGCCGTGCGCCAAGAATCGTTTTCCCAGGTTTCATTTCCATACTCACCGTCTTGGGGAATGGTGTTGAAGCGCCACTTTAGTTCACCGGTATATGTATCGTAGGCACGAACATGGCCGGGCGGGGAACGATTATACATACCATAGTCAAAAATCTTTGAGCCAACGATTAAGGAATTACCAATCGCAATCGGTGCGGCGCCTGCAGTAATAAAATTTGATTCAAATTCTAAGCGACCAAGATTCTGGCTAAGATCGATAAAACCATCTTCACCAAAATTTGGATCTGGTTGTCCGGTAGCAACATCTAGAGATAAAAGTTGCTTTCCTAGAGTGGCTACAAAGATTCGCTCGATGTCGCCATCGGTCCAGTATTCAATGCCGCGAATCATTATGTTGGTTTGGATGGGAGAGCCATAGCGATAACTTTCGGGATCAAACAGCCATAATTCTTCACCTGTGGCTGGATCTATAGCGGCAATCACGCCGTGATTGGAATTGACATACATGGTGCCATTAACCACCAGTGGAACGGCACGATAATCAGCAGTGGCGTAGCCGACTCCATCAGGCAAGCGTAAATCGGCTGATTGCCAACGCCAAGCTACTTCGAGATCGGCAAAATTTTCTGCATTTATTTGGTCAAGGGGCGAATACTTAGCCTGGCTATGGTCACCACCAGCGTGGCGCCAATCTACAGCAAATTCACTAACAGGTTCTGAATCATTCTCACTGCAACCCACTAATAAAGAAGTAAGAACCAGGACTAGTACTAAGGAAAATGTGCGATTCATTTTTATTGGGCTGCGCAGGATTTAGGCCAGTGTACCAAAAGCCATGATGAGCAGATATGAATCGTGTGGTGAAGTTAAAAATACAAAGTTCCCAACTAATTAGTTAAGAACTTTACAATATCTACCGATTACGTCTATTGGCTCTACCCGCGCCCGGGCTGCGACCACCAATGCCGACTGAACTGCCAGCTCTGGTACCACCCCCTCCGATTGATTGTAGCCTGTTACTAGAAAAAGAAGGTGCACTACGATTGGGCCTGACTGAAGGCGCGCTTCTGGTTTGTGGTCGTGATATTTGCGGTCGTGATTGTTGTGCACGCTGCATGGAGGAAGATCCCCGTCGACTTGAATTAAAAGCACTGGAACGCTGACTACTATTAGAGCGAATACTTGGGGCTTGCCTTCTTGGTGCAGAAATCTGTGCGCGTGGCCGAGCCGAAGTTTGGCTTTGGGCTGCAGAGCGATTAATACTGCGCTCACTCACACTGCGCTGACCCCCTTGATTAGTATGAATAACACTGCTCGAGGATCGATTTACTCCTGATTCCCATCGACGCTGTACTTGAGGTTGCTGTTGTGGCGTATCCGCCGTTACTCTGCGACGGTCGCGATCGGAACTGATTCTAGGAGTCGATGTATTTCGATTCGGTCTTTGAGTGCGCGCAGTAGTTGCAGACTGGTTTGATGGTGTAACTAGGGAAGAGCTGTCTTCTCGTGGAGCTGTTCTAAGAGACCTGTTGTTAGTAAAAGTTCTGCCCCTCGAGCGATTGCGAAATGCATCGAATGTAGCACCACTATTTTGTTGGGCCCTTCGTGTAGTTTGGGAATTTGATTGTGTAGAGCGTTGCTGCAGTGAACTGCGGCTAGCGGTCGAACTAGTTGAATCTGGTCCACGTAAGGTCTCTGCACGATTTCCACGCAATGCGTTGAATCTTTCAGCATTCGAACCATTGCCTGCCCGCGGCGCTCGTGTATCTGCCGACCCAGTGAGGGGATTCGAAGTGGCCGTGGTCGCACCATTTGTTAATGGCTGACCGATCCTGCCCCCACCTCTTCGATCACCCGACCCGCGTCTGCTCTCAGCTGCGAAGTCACTAGGAGAATTTGGAGTCGATAAGGCAGCTTGTCCGCCTAGTTGGGAACGGCGACGATCCGTCGCAAAATCCGTAACATCGCGTCTTCTGCCATCGCCAGAACTGCGGCCACCTAAGTAATAATTGTTATAGCGGTTGTCAAAAGGTCGTGATCCAAAGTGTCGTTGAGGTCGCCAGTAACTACCGTAGCGATGTCTGTCGCGAATTCTGCTAAAACTATTGTCGACATAATAGTTATTGAAGATGTTTATAGACGGACGTCGATAATGGTAGTCGTTGTAGTAGTAACGATGACCGTAATAGGGATGGTAGCGATAGCTAGGATGATAAACATGTAAAAAATAGTCAGACCAACCAATGCTGAATGCAGTAGTTACACCCCAGAAAAATCCAGAATGAAAGCGATGACCAACCGGATAAGGATAGTAATAAACCGGCCGAGGCACTGGATGGTAGTCATAAACCGGAACATGTTGTTTAACGATTACTTCTTCTACGACATACTTTGGAACATAAATTACTTCTTCTTCAACTTGTGTAATTACAATTGATTCCTGGTCTTCTTTTTGCACAACTTCGACAACTTGCTGCGCATCGGTTTCCAAATTGCCTGCGTCATAAGCGAGTTGTCGAAAGTCTTCAATGGCCTGCAAGACATCTGATTGCTGACTGATTACTGCTTCACCCAGTTGCCAGCTCTCATCGATACTCTCGTTCATGATATCGATAACTTCAGGATAATTTAGCAAGGCAACAATTGAATCGTCCCAGGTTTCTTCAGGCTCTAATGTGTCATCTTCTTGAAGCCGTTCGAGAAATCGCGCGGCCAAAACTATTTCCAGCGGATAAGTTGCAGCAGGCAATATGATCGCTAAAAGATCATCTGGATAGAGGGCATAAGGCCCAACAAGAGTCCGCAGTTGTTCTAGTGTATAGAGTGCTTCGTTAACTGGTAAGCCGCCAAGTTCAGGCGCCGTTAATTCTTGCGCATTTGGATCGTCGTCAGTTGAGCTGATCGCAAGTGGGGTGCTGGTATCGTTTGCGTTTGCGTTCGAGGCATCCGCATCTGCGTTCCGCCCATAGGCAGCTTGGCTTAGGTAGAAGCCGAGAATGGAAACGGTTAATAAAGGTTTAAGCAACCTGCAGCAATCGCGTGTTGTAATCATTATAGCCCCCTGTTTATGCATACCATATTTAGTACAACGGCGAGTCGGTGGGGATTCGCGACTATTAGATTACAACAGCAAAAATGAATAATTGCTTAATCGGTCTAAGGATTCATTTACCCACAATTTTTTGGCTCAGACTCTTAACCTCACCCGACTGGACCATAATTAGCGCAATAGAAGCCTTTCCTCCTCTGGCAACAAACAACTAATTAGGTAAGGCAAATACTAGCAGTTCGTTATCATTATCACGGCCACCACCAGCGACAGCGATATATTGCTTTCCATCAACCTGATAGCTCATTGGCGGTCCGTGCAGTCGTTGATCTACCATGACTTCCCCTAGCAGTTCACCAGTCATCTTGTCATGGGCAACCAATATCGAACCGTGGGCCTCGGGATCTATTTCATCTTTCTGTGCTAGGTAAGAAATCAACAAAGTCTTGGTAATTAAGACGCCTCCTTCGTGCAGCACATCGCTGTTGGCGGTTCCTAATGGCGGAAGATCCAGGTGCTCTAACATTGGATGGTTAGCGGGGCCTTTACCAAAAGGAATCTGCCAAACATGTTCACCAGTGTTTAAATCTATAGCGGTTATGCGTCGGTAAGGTGGTTTTAATAGCGGCAAGCCAAACGGCCCTACTTGCCGATCCAATGTAATGATATAAGGCCAGTCGGAAGTGTCATCAGGCGGAGGTATCAAAGACATACCCATTGGTCGCGTTAGCGATGGTATGTATATGATGCCAGTTTCTGGATCAACAGTAGCGCCTGGATAGCCAGCACCTCCCCCCGCACCAGGAACAACAAAGGTCGAACGCTTACCATTGCTGCCTCGGACGATTGGCGGGGTGAAAATTGGGCCAAGTACAAACTCTTCAGCAAGTTCCCTCGCTGCCGCAGCTATTTCCGGCGTGAAATCAATTAGATCTTCTTCGCTGATACCTTGGCGATCAAAAGGGGCCGGCTTAGTGGGGAATGGTTGAGTCGGATGGAGACGCTCGCCTGGAATCGTGCTCGGCTCTACTGGCCGCTCTTCGATGGGCCAAACCGGTTCACCAGTTATTCGATCAAATACATAGGTAAATGCTGTTTTTGAAACCTGAGCAACGGCTTTAATTGGTCTGCCATCAACAATGATGTCCACTAGGTTCGGCGCGGATGCAACGTCGTAATCCCACACTCCATGATGCACCGTTTGGAAATGCCAGATTCTTTCGCCAGTTTCTACATCGAGAGCTACTATTGATTCTGCAAATAAGTTTTCACCTAAGCGAAACCCTCCCCAGTAGTCATTAGTAGGCGTGGAGGTCGGCAAGTATACAATTCCTGCTTCTTCATCAGCAGACATATATGTCCAAACATTGGTATTTCCTGCAACACGCCAAGAATCGTTTTCCCAGGTTTCATTACCGAACTCTCCTGCCTGAGGAATAGTATTGAAACGCCACTTGAATTGACCGGTGTAGGCATCATACGCACGGACATGTCCTGGCGGACTTCTGTTATACATGGGGAAGTCATAAATTTTTGACCCAACTACCACGGTTGACCCAACTGCAATTGGCGGCGCACCGTGAGTGATGTTGTTCATTTCAAACTCAAACCTGCCGAAGTTTTCTCGTAGATCGACATAACCATCATCACCAAAATTAGGATCAGGTTGACCAGTTTCAATATCAACGGAAACTAGTTGCTTCCCCGCCGTTGCTATAAACAAACGTTCGATATTTCCATCAGTCCAGTATTCGATACCTCTGGTTTGCAGTGGGGAAAATAGCGGCGGGCCATATTCATAACTTTTGGGATCGAATACCCAATGCTCTTCACCAGTTACGGGATCAAGTGCAGAAATCAAACCGTGGTTGCTATTAACATACATGACCCCATTGATAACTAAGGGCATTGCACGATAGTCTCCAGTGGGGTAGGCCAATTCTTCTGGTAAATCTAAATCGGGACTGCGGTAACGCCAGGCAACTTCCAACAGCGCGAAATTACTGCCATTAACTTGATCCAATGGAGAGTATTTGTCTGAGCGATGATTGCCGCCATGATGGCGCCAATCTCC
>Ga0066366_10000070_pt1 | contig 21047 bp, 17 predicted proteins | sample Knorr_S7_td_250__FD_77334 | JGI IMG/M metagenome (GOLD analysis project Ga0066366, IMG submission 77334) | Marine microbial communities from Southern Atlantic Ocean transect - Knorr_S7_td_250_ad_252m_LV_B | ecosystem: Environmental > Aquatic > Marine > Oceanic | place: Atlantic Ocean...
AATTCCTGGGGGAATGGACCAACGTAAATTTGCCAAACGACGTACGAAAAGGACCTGATGGCAATTTCTACGTAGCAGAACTAGATCACCGCGTAAGCATCTTGGATAGTTCTGGCACTTTACTCTCCAGGTGGGGAGACGTTGGAGCAAATGTCGACGATTCTGAAACAGGATCGGGTTTGCCTGACTCTCCAAGTAGAAACCCGATGATAGTCGGAAAAGTAAAGCACGAACCAGGTGCTGGTTTATTTGGTGCTCCTCACGGAATTGCCGTGGACTCCGAAGGAAGTTTTTATGTCTCAGAAGTAAGTGAGACCTTCCTTGGCATTGATAGGGGCGATCGCTGCGTTCAAAAATTTATAAGGGTATAGGACTGTTTTTATATCTACTGGCAGGTCTTAGATCAAAAATGCAAAATACTCTAACCTTTTTATTTGCATTAATTGATACTGATTCGCATCCAATTAGGTTGTAAAATCAACTTATGAATAAGGTCTGGGCGTTTGAATCCACATATTTGTTTTGCTTGAAAATACTATCGGGAATAATTCCTGTATTAGGAACCAAAAGACCCTTTATATGGTTTATGGTAACCAGTGAAAAAGCGCTCAAAAAACCCTTATTTGGATGCCAAATGTGCGGACAATGCATTCTTCACTCGACCGGTATGGTATGCCCTATGGGATGTCCCAAAACCCTTAGAAATGGTCCTTGTGGTGGAGTGAGAAGCGATGGGAATTGTGAGATAAAGCCAGACATGAAATGTGTATGGGTCAGAGCTTGGGATAACTCGACCCAAATGGCTGTTTTCACTGAGTCCATTCAAGAGATACAACCTCAACTTGATCACAGTTTGTCCGGAACCTCTGCTTGGATTAATGATTTAGGCAAAAAAAATGACTCCTAAACCTGTTTCCGATTTAGCTCAAAGGTTGGAGAATGGACTTTTTGCTGTAACGGCAGAAGTCACACTTCCAGACTCAATTGAGAAGAATGCGCTAGTCGAAAGGGCCCAGATGCTTGAGCCGTATTGCGATGCAATTAACATCACTGATTCCACCGGAGCCGTTCCACATTTTTCAAACATTGCAGCAGCATCAATACTTATCGAAAACGATATAGAACCCATAATTCAGTTTTCATGCAGGGACAGAAACAGGATCGCTGTACAAGCAGATGTCATAGGAGCCCATGCAATGGGGGTTAGAAACATTTTTTGCGTGACAGGGGACGGCGTTCAAACTGGCGATCACCCTGAGGCAAAACCAGTATTTGACCTGGATTCTGTAACGCTACTGACCACCATTAACCACCTAAAGACAACAGGTGAATTTTTAAGTGGCAGAGAGCTAGACGCAAAACCCAACTTATATCTGGGCGCCGCAGTGAATCCATTCGTGCCTCCGTTTGAAGAAAGAGCCTTAAGGCTACTCAAAAAACACAAAGCTGGTGCCTCTTTTTTCCAGACACAGTATTGTTTTGACATAGAAAGATTTAAATCTTTCCTTGACCGCCTGTTGGGATTAACCAAAGGAGCGCCTCCTCCACTGTTAGTTGGAGTAGGACCACTTAGGTCAGCACGTTTTGCCCGCTGGTTAAGAGAAAATGTACCTGGAGTTGCTGTGCCAGACCACGTAATAGAAAAAGTAGAAAAGTATCCTCGGAATGAGCAACAAAAAGCTGGGGTGGAAGCCTGCATCGAAATAGTAGATGCAGTTAAAACCTTGACTGGTGTCGCTGGGATCCATGTAATGGCGTATAACTGGGAAGCATCAGTTTCTGAAATTGTTGAGGCAACAGGTCTTTCAAAACCCGAGCGTGATAATTAAAAGTATTTAAGTAGCTTTATCTAGGATGACACAGTGTCATAGTTTGTCTTCCACGAGCCTATATCTGCTCTATCCAGACCTAAATGATCCCGCAGTGTGTTCCCACTGTAATCCTTCCTGAAAACACCCCTTTTTTGCAGCTCTGGAACAACAAATTTAACAAAATCTTCGAATGCTCCAGGCTGATGGGTAGGTCCTACGACAAATCCGTCACAAGCTGGAGAATGAAACCACTCTTCCATTTCGTCTGCTATATCTTTAGGTCCACCAACCATTGTGTGCCCGTCACTTAGTAACCCTCTTCGGGTTATCCTCATAAAATCCCTAGGCGTTGGGTTTTTAATCCCTGTAGATACTACTCGGTCCCTCATAGCCTGCATGCCTTGAAGACCATCCAATTCGTCCTCAGTAAAGCCTTCATCCATTTCTTTGGTGGAAAAATCAAAATTGAGTGCCTCAGACAGTAGCAACAGTTGGTCCATGTCGTTGGACAGAAGTTCATAAGCAGCCTTCTTATCTTCAGCCTCCGATTTAGTTGCAGCCGCAATCGGATACATTAAAGATGCTATTTTCATATGGTCGGGATTTCGACCCGCTTCCTCAGCGCCTTTTTTTAATGCTGCGTATTCGATCTTGCCGACATCCACATTCCGATAACCTGCAAATATCAATTCTCCCCATCTAGCTGCGAATTGTTTCCCCCGAGTGCTACCTCCTGCCTGTATAACGACAGGCCTCCCCTGAGGAGTCCTCGGCACCGTAAAAGGACCACGGGAACTCAGATATTTTCCCTTGAAATCTATTTTGCGGACTTTATCAGGGTGGGCATAAAGGTTGTTTTCTTTATCGACAACTATCGCATCGTCATCCCAAGAATCCCAATGGCCCAAAACTGCCTCACAAAACTCGTCAGCTCTGTCATACCTCGTATCGTGTTCAGTGTGGGCATCACGGCCCATGTTGCGGGCCTCATTGTCATTCACTGAAGTAACAACATTCCAAGCTGCGCGACCTTTTGTCATTAGATCAAGTGTTTGAAACAATCTGGCCACATGGAAAGGTTCGTAATAGGTTGTGGAATAAGTGGCTCCCAATCCCAGATGTTTGGTAACAGCAGCCATGCTCATCAAACAGGTAACTGCATCAAGCTTTGTGCACCGAATACCATTTTTCACGGTTTCCGAATGATCACCTGCATACATGTCCGGCATAGCCAGTCTATCGTCGAAGAAACCTATATCAAATTTACCTTCTTCAAGGACACGAGCTATGTGCTGGTAGTATTCAGGAGAATAAGTATCTATCCTGGCCTCAGGATGACGCCACGAGGAGGGGAGTGTAGTGCAATTTTGAGCTTGCAAGAAGGCAACTAACTTCATTTGACGCATAACACTATTACTCCTAAGTTAGATTCAGCTGGCTGGGCCAGTCCCAACCTCGCTCCATTATATTCAAATCTAAAATTTCAAAACATTGCCAAAACATTGAATGTTCTTAATTTATACAGGACTTTTGGTTCAGTCATCACTGACAACCTGATTCACAAGCGATCCAATGCCTTCAATTCTTACCTCCACAACATCTCCCACATTTATTTCAGCAGTCTCAGGACAACCCGTGGGTATCACGTCACCTGGATATAGGGTCATAACTTCGGAAACCCAGCTAATCAAATAGGGAATTGGAAATATCATCTCAGAAGTATTTCCTGAACCTGATAACTCTCCATTAACAAAACATTCGATCCGCAAATTTGACGGGTCCTCTATCTCAGTTTGTATGTAAGGTCCCATCGGGCAAAATGTATCAAAATGCTTCCACCTCATAGAAAGACCTTTCCCCGTATCACTCTTTACAGTCTCTTTTGCACTGACATCGTTGACACAGGTATACCCAAGTACATAATCCATGGCCTCTGACTCGCTTACGTGGCGCGCAGTTTTGGATATCACTACACCTACTTCAGCTTCATGTATAACGCTTTTGCAACTTCTTGGATATACGATAGATCCTTGGTGTCCTAGATAAGTACCAGGTTGTTTCATGAAAATACCAGGACCATCTCGATCATCCTTCTCTCCGTAATTCGCAGCTATAGCAGGTACCTTGTTGGTTAAAGAAAGAGGCGGTAACAAGGTGGCCTCCGACAGCGAGCACACTATCTCCCCCACGCTTTGTATCTCATAGGGAGTGCCCTCGATTTTTCGTATTCCGTCTCCCGATTTAACTCCCCAGTATTCCTGAGAATTAAAGCTGAATCGAACAATTTCCATAAACTGTAACCTCTTGCTAATTTGGGCGATTATAAACTAATTCACAGGTATATTCTGAGACCTTTTAAGTCCCAACCATGCAACTGCAGAGGCCACAATAGCTACTAAAACGAGAGCAGCACCAGCTATATATGAAATTTGAAAGGCATTCATAAAGGAAGCTATAGAATCCGCATTTGAAGAAGCCTCAAGAATATCCACAGACGGGGACTTAGCCTCGTATATTGAGGTAAACATCCATCCAAGAACAGTAACTGCCGTCACGCTTCCTAACCCTCTTGATATTGAGGACACCGCTCCTCCAGATCCTAAATCAGAAGAGGGCATTGTTCCCATTATGAGACTTAGATTCGCACTCTGAAATAAACCCATTCCTATACCTACAAACAACATTCGGACTGCAATTTCGAGTAAGGAAGAGTCGGAACCCAGTGTGGTATACGAAATAAGCGCTAAAAATACTATAACTAGCCCTGATACAGTGATAATCCCAGAACCGACTCTGTCAGATAAATATCCCCCTATTGGCGAAAATACAGAGACCGAAACAGCGTTCAAAAGAAGAAAAACACCTAGAACAAAAGATGAAGCTCCCATTATTTCTCCGACAAAATATGGAAGGATAAAAAAATTAACAAAAGATCCCATATATAGGAATAAATTAGAGCAGAAACCGCCCCCAACGGTCAGGTTATTTACTAGTCTAAAATTAAAAAGAGGGTCTGTGATAGTCGACTGACGTCTAACAAAAAATATTCCAGCAACGATAGAAAAGCCCAATGATGCAAATGTTTCGACTCGGAACCACCCTATTGCTGTAGCCGAGTTAATGGTGGCAACGAAACCGGATAGACAAAAGAAAACAAGTCCTGCTCCGATCCAATCAAAATTTGCTAATGTACCGGGCTTTATATTGGGCCGATTACCAACTCCGCGGATTATAGTTAAAGAACCGATTATCGCCAAAATGCAGATAGGCATTCTTCCGAAAAATATCCAACGCCAAGATACGTACTCCAACGCAATTCCCGCGTATAAAGTTCCCACTATCATCCCTATACTGCCCACCCCCGTCATTACACCAAGTGCACGACCACGAACTTCAGAAGGAAACAATGATGTTGCTAGAGCCGGGGCAATTACCAAAAGAGCAGAATTACCGACTGCCTGTAGCACTCTAAACCCAACTACGGATTGAATGGTAGGGGAGAATCCTATTGCCATCATGGCCAATGAATAGGCAACCAATCCTAAAATAAAAATTTTTCGAAGTCCGAAAACATCCCCGGCTCTTCCCATCGTTAATTGCAAACCTACTGTTGTACCTAAATAGAAAATAATCATCAGGTAAGTGGTGCTTGGAGAAGAATAAAAATATTCAGATATCCTTGGTAGGGCAACATTTACACTGACATCCAAGGCACTTAGAAAAACACCAGACGACACGACCAATAACTGGACCCATTGAATCCAGGTTAAAGAACCACTTGAAGATTTGTCTGATTCTTTCTCAGTACCCGGCACTATTCGATGTACGCAGGATCTATTTCAATGCCTAAGCCCGGTGAATCAGGTAATGCAATCCAACCATCTTTCACGACAGGGGGATCTTCGAAGATTGCAAATTTATGCACATAACTGCCTATTGGAGGATCATTTAGCAATTCCAGATAAGGAGCATTTGGCCACGAGGCCACCAAATGAAGGTGAGCAATAACTCCTATGTCACCCCCTCCATGATGAGGAACGATTTTCTTTCCATAAAACTCAGACAAAACGCCTATTTTTCTTAATTCTGTAATTCCATCAAGCACCATACTTTCTGGCTGTAAAACATCGTAGATGTTGTTCTCAACCATTGTCCTAAATTCATGTATCCCTCTGTTATTTTCCCCTCCGGCTATAGGCAATCCAACAGAATTGTTTAAGCGTTCTAGATCGGCAAACGCATATCTTTGCAATGGTTCTTCCAACCAGTAGACACCTAATTCCTCCAGAAGTTTTGCAGTTTCCAAGGCTCGCCTGAAATCCCAAATTACACCTGGTTGCCATTTGCCATGGGATTGTGCCTGGTTAGCATCTACCATAATTTCCATAGAATCCTTAACAGCTTCCCTGACGAGCTGTACTGTGCGAATATCCTCCTGGATAGAATCGTGGTGCAGTCTGAGTTTTATTGCCTTCCAACCATCCTCCATTAAAGATCCTGCCAATTCTGCCCGCTCTTCGGGGGTAGAGAGCAAAATCATACTCGCATAGGGCATCATCCTATTTTTAGATCCACCCCAAAGCTTGTACAGCGGTTGCCCACTTGCCTTGCCTATAATGTCCCAAATGGCTATATCTACACCTGCCGCCCCTCTGTAGGGCAGTGTATGGACGTGATATTTCAGTTTTTGAGCAATTTGTTCTATTTCGAAGGGATCCTCTCCCACAACTACATTCTTTACAGAATCGAGTATGGAAGGGTCCATCCCAGGGCCAATGCCAACAATTCCTTCATCTGTATGTACTTCTGTAAAAGATCCGCCTCCCTTACTGAAATGCATCAACCCACCTTCATTCCAAGCCGGCTCAATACTCCCCACAGATTCAAGTTCTTTAAGGTGGATCAATTTAACGTCAGTAATTTTCATAAATATCAAGTCTCCAGTAATAGCAAAATAGCTGCAGAATTTGGTGATTATAGAATAGATTTATGCCTGTTGGTACCAACTCCTATATACTCAACAAAAATTTGTTACTTATGTGGAGATTAACGATAGAATCGCCACCTTAAAAAATACGGAAAGGACATAGAGTTATGGCCGACGAAAAAATTAGAGTAGGTATTATAGGAGCCAATGTTGGGTACGGATGGACTCCTAGATCGCATGCTCCAGCGATAGCGGAGATGCCAAATGTAGAATTCGCAGCTGTTTGTACCTCTAGAGAAGAAACAGCCAAGGAATCGGCGGATACCTATGGGGTACCCCTCGCATTCAGCAACCATAAAGAAATGTTAGAAAAAGCTGATTTGGACGTGGTCGCTGTAGTTGTCAGAGTTCCAAAACATTACGACCTTGCGATGGACGTTTTGAAATCCGGGCAAAATATTTATACAGAATGGCCCTTAGGCGCAAATTTAAAAGAAGCTGAAGAGCTAACTTCTTTTGCTAAAGAAAAAAACCTTTTAACTATGGTTGGACTTCAATCCCGCGCGGCACCGATTTTTATGTACCTAAGAGATTTAATACAGGAAAACCATATAGGCGAGGTTCTGTCTGCCAGTCTGCGGCAATTTAGTTCAGGGGTATTATCTAGGCCTCCAGGCCGCACATGGCAAAAGGATGTGGAATTGGGAGCGACTACTCTGACAATTCCGTTTGGTCACTCAATTGATGCCTTATGCATGTGCCTTGGTGAATTCGCCAGTGTTTCGGGAAAGGTATCAACAAAAGTTCCACAGTGGCATGAGCAAGAAACTAACCGCATGGTTGAAGTAAGTTCTCCAGACACGATAATAATAAATGGCACTCTGAAAAGCGGTGCTGCTATATCAGCTCACGTAAGCGCTATCCCGCACCATGGTTCCGGGTATAAATTTGAAATTTACGGAAGAGAAGGAACACTGGTTGTAACTGGCAATGATTCCCCCTCCACAGGGTCATCTAAATTGTGGCATGGAAAATCAGGTGAATCTGACCTAGTAGAACTTCAAATACCTGAAAATTACACTAAAGTTCCTAGTTCCGTGCCTCTTGGTCCTCCTTTCAACATAGCCCAACTCTGGGACCGTTTCGCGGACGGTATCAAATCTAATACCGAATTTGAGCCCAGCTTTTCAACGGCACTTACTAGACACAAACTTATAGATGCAATCCAGAGGTCTTCCGATACAGGAACAACTCAAGAACTTTAAGGGAGCTAATCAGAATGGCAACATTGATTGAACAGCAATATATAGCGAGTCACCCGGGGTCCGCAGAGAGGCACGAAAGAGCAAAGCACATGTTTCCAAATGGGGTGACACATGATGCTCGCAGACAAAATCCGTTTCAGCTTTACTATACCCACGCAACAGGTGCTCACAAGTATGATGTTGATGGAAATGATGTCATCGACTTTTGGAGCGGTCATGGCTCCCTAATACTTGGGCACTCTAATCCTGAAATCGTTAAAGTCGTTCAAGACCAAATGGCAAAAGGCACTCATTTAAGTGGCTCCACTGATCTCGAAATACGTTGGGGTGAATTAGTCCAAGAAATGATTCCCAGCGCTGAAAAAGTTAGATTCCACAGTTCCGGTACCGAAGCCGACATGATGGCAATCAGAATGGCCCGAGCTTATACCGGAAAATCCAAAATAATCAAATTTGAAGACCACTTCCACGGCTGGAGCGACTATGTCTCAGCTGATGCCGATGGAATTGGAGGGATTCCTAAGGAAGCTCTCCAAACGGTCATAGTACTACCCCCAAATGATATTTCCATCATAGAACAAACACTTCAAAGCAATGATGACGTTGCGGCCATTATTTTAGAGCCTACCGGGGCCCATATGGGACTGGAGCCAATACTGCCTAGTTTTCTAACAGAACTTCGCGAAATCACAACAAAATATGGTGTCGTACTAATTTTTGACGAAGTAGTGACCGGTTTCAGAATATCAGATGGAGGTGCCCAAGCTTACTACGGAGTGACCCCGGATTTGACTACGTTGGCAAAAATATTGGGTGGGGGGCTCCCTGGTGGGGCAGTATGTGGAAAAGCAGAAATAATAAACATGATTGAACCGAGAGATGACCCTGACTTCAACAAAAATAGAAGAATCGCCCACAACGGCACCTTCAATGCAAATCCCCTCTCAGCTTCATCCGGTATCAAAGCTCTTGAAATCCTCAAAAGAGATCCGATTAATCAGAGGGCAATTGAAATGGGGAGCTTATTGAAGAGAAGCCTGAACGATGTATTGTCCAGACAGGAAGTCCCGGGATGTGTAAGCGGTGTAAACTCTCTTATCCACGTAAGATTGGGTACCGATCACGATTGTGATCATGAAATTTGCATTTTATCTAAGGATGAAATGAGTAAAACTACAAATTCAGCCAGAAATGCTCAACTTAATCTCGCCCTTTTAAACAATGGGGTTCATTCTGGAACTAGGTTCATAATGAGCGCCTTTCATACCGAAGAGGACATATCAAAAACGGCGGACGCTTTTGCAAACGCATTAAATGATATTAGGGCTGAAGGTTTAATCTAGTTATTCCAGCTTATAAGGCAAGAAATCCTGCCGTCAGAATTTGCCAGTTCCATGCCTTGTTCTGTCGGTTTTAAGTCACTCTTCAGGACACGCCTTAAAATCTCATCTTTCCTTGTCCCCTGGTTTACGTAAAGCCGCCTTCGCAGATCACTAATGGCATCTTTCTCAGATCCGTATATATGTGGTCCCAAATGCTCAATAATGTTCAATTCAGGCGTAATTCCCAACTGCCACAAGACATCCATAAGCTCGGGAACTCCAGGCAAATGTACTCTTTCTTCTTCATGCACCTCTCGCCATAAACTTTCAAGGTGGGCCTGTGGAGATTTCATAAAAGCAATAATTACAACTCGCTTACTTGCGTATTGATTAACATTTTCTAAAAATTTACCTATGTTTTCTATCCCATAGGTAACATGGGAACACAAAGCTCCTTCATGAATGTCTATGACAGCGTCTTCCCAAAGCCCAAAGACAGAGGATACATTCTCAATTTTTGCTTCCTCGCAACTATCCTTCAGCTCTAGCAGCATACTTTTTGACGAATCTACAACAGTAACGGCTCCTCTAGATAAGGAAAGCGGTAGAGCCAGTCGTCCCGCGCCCCCACCAATATCTACCAATGTCCGGCATTCTGCGAATTCCTGTTCTAGCCTATCGATGACGGGATCACCTTTACGAAATGGATCATCCTTGAAGTTCTGAGCCATTCCTTCCCAAAAATCTTGATTGGGATCAAAGTTTTGCTGGGCCGCAATAGACTGAGAATGATGGCGTCGGACCTGGCTGTGCCACCTATCAACTGCATCCTGAAATTCCGTAATCATGAATTTTAGGATCTTGTCAGTTTATTAATTCTGCCGCCTATCAACCATTCCGCTACGAATATGTTACCGTCCCCATCCGAAGCGATACCATGAGGACTGTTGAATTTCCCGGGAACCAATGTGCTGTGAGGGACATTTGGCCACCCTTCATTGAATTTGAACGCGCCTGTATTTTCTCCAAGGTAAGCTACAGGTTCGTCATCTAAATCCAATAAAGTTATACGAGAGCCTCTCAATTCAGCCACAATGAGCAGCTCACCCCAGGCTGCAAAACCGCTAGGGCTATGAAGCCAGTCAGCTCCTGCGCCAGTACCAAAAGCTCTCAAAAAACTCCCGTCAAGTGAGTAAACTTGGATTTGACCGTTACTCCTATCAGCTATATAGAGTTCATGGTTGTCTTTTCTAGTATCAACCCAAATACCGTGAGGAGTAGCAAACCTCCCACCTTCACCTTCGGTACCATCGATGGTCTTAATATAGTCGCCAGTTTTAGTATAAAAATGAATGAGGCTAGAACCATATCCGTCGGCGACTATAATATCCCCATTGCCCCCGTTCTTTTCTTCGTATACAGCTACATCGGTCGGCGAATATTTTTCACCCGAATTGTAAATATCAATGTCAGGTCTAGAGATTGACATCGATTGATCTCCATCCACCGAGACTTTCACTACCTGACCTGACAAATTGTCAGCCAACCAGAGAAATTCATCATTATTTTCTTGGACAAGAGTCATACCATGGGCATTTTCAACTCCGACCTCCCAAGAATTAACCAGTTCACCTTGCTGGCTAAACACTAGGATTTTCGGTTCGCTCTGATGGAATGTTATGACATTACCAGTTTTCGAGCTCACGACTATTCCATGATGAGCCCAACCGTCTTTCACACTATCAGCACCTGGCGCTTCTACCCATTTTTCGTGCCACGCGTAATTATGATTTGAGTTTCCTATCTGCATTTTGCGTACCTCCGCAACAGTTTTTGAGATAAGTGTGGATCATTAAATCCCAAGCGTGATGCATTTAATTCAAAACTAATTTAGTAAATCTCCCGCCAATTAACCATTCAGCCACATATATATTCCCCGATTCGTCCACAGTTATTCCATGAGGACTATTAAATCTCTCTGGGCCCAATCTAGAAGGTCTTTTGATATCGCCAGAATCAGAAATTTCATTCGGCCATCCTTCAGATTTAGCAGCGAGGTCGTCCGGAAACAAATATCTTACCAAGCTATCTTCTAAGTCTAAAATAGCCAGGCGAGCCTCTAGTTCAGCTACGATCATCAAATTTCCTGTGATCGCAAATTCACTGGGTGTGGTGAAAAATTCCTCGCCAAAAGTCCTCAAATAGTCCCCATCTAAATTGAACACCTGCACTCTGCCGTTGGCTCTGTCGGCAACGTAAAGTTCCGGGGTATATTTTCTACGATCAATTACTATGCCATGGGGACAACTAAAATGACCCGAGCCCTCTGAGCCATCTATTGAAAGAATGTATTCTCCCTCGGCATTAAACTTATGCACCAGGCTCGCACCATACCCGTCAGCTACCCAAATGTCGCCTAACCCACCAAATCGTATTTCATCAACCGCTATGGAAGTCGGTGCATATCTGCTATGTCCATAATCTGGGTGGGTAGGGTTAGGAAGACTTAAGATAAAGTGACCTTCCAAGTCATATTTACTGACTATCCCTGATTTATTTTCTGCACCCGGGGGGTATTCATACGAAAATTCTGCCAGTCTTTTGGACCCGTTGTCTGCAATCCATAGATAGTCATTTCCATCATCATTTACCACAGTAATGCCATGTGCATCTGTGAAATTGCCCAACCAGGAATGAATAATGTCACCGTCCTGGGTGTATATAAGAATTTCAGAACTTCCGCTATCGCATGAAACTATGCGCCCATCGGAGGTAGTAGCCATTCCAGGGTGTGCCCAACCAGATAGCGATTCTTGCGCCTGGTCACGGCTGCCCCAATTCTCAACCCAATCGTAACTTGGAGTAGTCATCACATTTCCTACGTATTGAAGCAGGCTGGAAAAAATCCAGCCCGCAGTCCCATTAAGGGTGGAGAATTACTTTAGTATAGCCATCCACTCTTTGATCAAATTTTGTGTAGGCATCTGGAGCCTCATCTATCGAGACTTCATGGGAAACCACAAAACTAGGGCTGGCTTTCTCAGCAATAATCAAATCTCTTAGATAGGCATTATATTTTTTCACGTTGCATTGACCCGTGCCCAAACGCAAGCCTTTTTCAAACAGTTTTCCAAAATTTAATAGTAAAGCTCCCGATTTAGCAGATTCATTCACTCCTCCTGGATCTGAAGGCACATACAATCCAGGTATTCCCATCATTCCCGTGGGTTTCACCACATCAATCATTTGATTTAGAACCACGTTGGGAATCTCTTCCTGTTCCCCGCCGGCAGCAGAAGAACCTTGTGCTGCAGCTTGATAGCCGACAGCATCTATCCCTTTGTCTACCCCCGTGTCATTCCTAATATCCCTTATCTGTTCTACAGGGTTACCGTCATCAAAGTTAATTGGAATCGCCCCAATACTTGCAGCTTTATCCAGCCTCTCCTGAACGTGGTCGATGCAATATACTTCGGCAGCACCTCTAATCACCGAACTGTAAGCTGCCATCAACCCCACCGGACCAGCACCAAAAACAGCTACACTTTCCCCCGGACTTACATCAGCAAGTTCTGCCCCGTGATATCCAGTGGGAAATATATCGGCCAACAAGGCAAAGTCAGCTTCAAACTGATCTCCCTTTGGAAGAGGCAAACAATTAAAGTCTGCGAAAGGCACTTGCATATATTCAGCCTGGCCTCCCACCCAAGGACCCATTGCTACATAACCATAAGCTCCGCCTGCGAACCCGGGGTTTACTGTGGTACAAAATCCCGTGTAGCCCCGCTGGCAGTTCTTGCAAAACCCGCAAGCAACGTTAAACGGCATTACCACTCTATCACCAACAGATAAATTCTTAACCGCTGAACCTAATTCCTGTATAACTCCCATGTTTTCATGGCCAAATACTATGCCAGGTTCTGCAGCTGTACGGCCTTCATACATATGCAAGTCAGACCCACAAATACAACTCGACGTTATTTTCACTATTACATCATTTGGATGTAATATTTTGGGGTCGTCAACAGTCTCTACAGCTACCTCAAAGGGTTTTTTATAAACAACAGCTTTCACAGTGTTTCGCTCCTTGTTTTATATAACTAATCTAGTTCCAACCGAGCACATACTATTATTATTGGAGTCCTCTGACAAATAGTCATATGTAATAAAACATAACGAAATATGTTTTAATCTCTTGATTGGAGTTTTTAGGGTGTTATTATTCGATTAGATAAATCAATATTTAGGTCAACGGCAGTGATATGCAATATTTAAAAACCATTGGATTCAATTCAAATCAACCGATTGGACGCGGCTTCAATTACCCGTACGATATAGCCTTTAGTGACGATAATAGAATATTTGTCCTTAACCGAATGGGAGGTCATAACTCTTCAGGGATCAGGATCCAAATTTGTACATACGACGAAAGTTGGCTAGGTGAATTTGCTACAGGACCTGGAAAAGGAGATAGTCAGTTTGTGATACCGGTTTGTATGTCATTCAATAGCAAAGACATGCTGTACGTAACTGATGAATCGCTAAATGATGTCAAAGTCTTTGACAACCAAGGCAATTACGTAACCAAGTGGACTATGAATCCAACCGGACCTCAAAAATTTGCCGGCCCTAGCGGGATTGCTCATGGCCCGGATGACTCTGTATATCTGGTGGAGCAATATGCACACAAAATAAGCAAATTCACAGAAGATGGCCAATTACTTTTCTCATGGGGTTCAGAAGGTGCAGGAAATGGGGAGTTCAATTTGCCTTGGGGCATTTCCACAGATGTTGAGGGGCATGTATATGTAGCAGACTGGGGTAACGACAGGATTCAAAAATTCACTGCTGATGGTGAATTCATAGCCACCTATGGCGAATCTGGATACCAAGAAGGGCAATTTAATAAACCAAGTTCGGTCGCGGTCGATAGCAAAGGATTTATTCACGTGGCTGACTGGGGAAATGAACGAGTACAGGTATTAAATCCTAGAGGTGAATTCCATCAGCTTTTGGAAGGTGAAGCCACTCTATCTAAATGGGCAGAGGAATGGCTCGAGGTTAATCTGGATGAATATGATTTGAGAAAAGAGTCCAATTTGTTGGTTAAGGAACTACCTAAGCACCTTCAAACCCCTTATCACAAAGCCTCTCAATCGGAGCCGATATTCTGGGGACCCGTCTCAGTAAAAATAGATTCGGAGGACCGACTCTACGTCACTGAACACAGTAGACATCGAATTCAAATATATGAGCAATAAAAGAACAAGTCCGTAAATCCAATCCAAAATTATTTAAGAGGTAAAAATGGGGTCAACAAATAGAGTATTAGCAGCACATTTGGCAAGAAGGGCCGCATTTGGAGCCACCCCGGCAGAACTCGACGATTACTGTGAGATGGACTACCAAGATTTGGTTGAACACTTAATAACTAAAGTAGATTCCTCACACATTTCCGATCATCTGATTTTTAGGAGACATGTCGATCTACATACTATGCAAGGTCATAACGCTGTTTACTGGGGATACCGGATGATTTCGACTGACAATCCCTTTGTTGAGAAAATGGCTTTATTCTGGCATGGAGTTTTCGCAACAGCTGAAAATAAGCTAAACAATATCGGTTCACTAACTAACCAGATCGATATGTTTAGGAGGAACGGTCTAGGTAGATACAACGACCTACTGATAGAGCTTTCAAAAGACCCTGCAATGCTTATTTGGCTCGATAATCATACCAACCACAAGGATTCGATCAATGAAAATTATGGAAGGGAAATCTTAGAGCTGTTTTCTATGGGTGTAGGGAATTACACAGAGGATGATATTAAAGAGTGCGCAAGAGCCTTCACCGGTTGGACCGTGAAAAACGGTGAATACCTTTCAATGATGGCCGTTAAAGATTCCATCTGGCCTTATGGAAGAATACTTTGGCACCATGAATACAGAGATACTGACCATGATGCTGGGGAAAAGACCTTTCTGGGTGAAAATTCAGATTTCAACGGTGATGGCATAATTGATGTAATCTGCAAGCAAAGAGCCACAGCAATATTTGTAGCAAGGCATTTATATAATTTTTTCGTTGCAGATGAGGTTCCCGTACCCCAATGGTCTAGCACCCCTCCAAGAGACCCTGAAGCCGTAAATACTCTTGCTGATGCTTACATGGAATCCAATCACGATATCAGATCAGTGATGAGGGTCCTATTCAATTCTGATTTTTTCAAAAATTCAAAATTCAAACGGGTCAAGAGTCCGACTGAACTAATTATTGGTACCTTGCGAAATACTCGGGAATATCAAGTACCTGACGGCGGAGAAATAGGAATCTACAACATTGGTGAAGAATCGGGATACATGGGTCAGAAATTGCTAGATCCCCCCTCAGTAGAAGGATGGCATACAGGAGAAGAGTGGATTACCAGCGGATCTCTTGTGGATAGAGTGAATTTCGCAACCAGTCATATTGGGAATGAATCCAATCCTGGAGTTAAAACACTCATTGAGAGAGTAGGCCTAGAAGACAAAAATCCCGAAAAATTGGTGGATGACTGCCTGGAGGTACTTGGCTGTGTTGAAATCGAAACAGATACATATCAAAAATTAGAAGAAGTCGCGGCGGCTGGATTAAAAAAATCAGATTCACCAGAAAAGGTATCCTCTGATTTAATTATTGAACTATTTAAATTGATCGTTTCGAGTCGGGAATACCAGCGGTGCTAGGTAGAAATATAGTTATTCAAAAAGATTAAATACTTGGTTTTCTTGTTGTAGAACCTGAACGAAAGTAGCACATTTGGGCATGTCCTTGATTTTGGTAGCCCCAATATAAGTACATGCCGACCTAACTCCCCCGATTATTTCAGTCAGTGTATCCTCAACAGTGCCCTTATAGGGAATTTTTATATCTTTCCCTTCCGCACCTCTATATCCGTCTTTGCGTGCACCATGGATTTCCATAGCCCTATCAGAGCTCATGCCATAAAATTCCATCTTCCCATCAGTAATATCGACCTCAGATTCCTCATGACCTGCGAGCATACCACCCAACATAACGAAGTCAGAACCAGCGCCAAAAGCCTTCGCAAGATCCCCAGGGTATACACAACCGCCATCTGCGATCACCTGTCCGCCTACACCATGGGCCGCATCAGCACATTCAATAATCCCAGAAAACTGTGGTATGCCTACTCCCGTCATCAAACGAGTAGTACATACTGAACCAGGTCCTATGCCACATTTGACTATATCTGCACCACGCAAAATAAGTTCCTCTGTCATCTCGGCTGTAATCACATTACCTGCAATTATTGTTTGTTCCGGAAATTCTTCTCTCATTTGTGCAACGAAATCGACAAAATTTTCGTGGTACCCGTTTGCAACATCAATCGTTATAAAAGGAATCTCAGGATATTTCTCAAGGACGACTTTTAAAGTCAAAAAATCGGGAGCGTCTTCATCCCAAATCTTGTTGGTGCCAGTACAGATAGACACATAGTTGAGATCTAGGCCTCCGTCGACAGCATGGTCCCAATCTTCTGGCTCATAATGTTTCCTCAATACCGTAAGCATTTTGTAATTCTGTAACACCTTGGCCATTGAAAAAGTTCCGACCCCATCCATGTTTGAGGCGATAATCGGAATACCTTTGAACTCCTTACCGGAATTCAAAAATTTAAACTCTCTTTCCATATCAACATCTCTTCTTGATGTCAGCTTTGAGCGCTTCGGTTTTAGTAAAACATCTTTGTAATCAAGTTTTAAATCAGATTCTATTCGCATTTATCTTTCCCCATTCTTCAACTAGGCTCACATTGAGCCGCTGAGTAATCCTCTATCAATTCTAAACATGCCGATAGGTGAATAACAGTGTTCAATAGTACCAAACGTTTAAGGCAAGGTTGTGTGGCTAATGAAACCTCTATAAAGTTTGGTAACCAAAAACATTTAGAGGATCGAGACGTTATGGTTTGGCAAGAAGAAATGGATGAGCTAAAGAGAAGGCTTGAGATGGCTAGAGGTATGGGTGGTAAGGAGGGTATTGACCGACAACATTCCAATGGGAAACTAACTGTCCGAGAACGTATAGAGGCTATTTCAGACCCTGGAACATTCAAAGAACTTTCCGCATTGGCAGGCAGTGCCAGATATGAAGACAACGAGTTAGTAGATTTCACTCCATACCCACGAGTAATTGGTACAGCGCATTTAGGTGGAATGAGAGTAATGCTGGATGGAGGAGATTTCACAGTGCGAGGAGGGGCAGGGGAGAGAGGAACAGGAAGCCAACCTAGTTCATTAAAATACGCTCTTCAATGGCGTATCCCTCTTGTAAGACTCCTTGATGCGGTTGGAGGAAGTGTAAGGACTTTTGAGCAAATTGGTAGGACTTACTTACCTGACGGTGGAGGAACCTCAAAGGCAGTTGATTTACTTAATGAAGTTCCGGTGGTTTCCGCTGTCCTAGGGTCTGTTGCAGGTCTACCAGCAATTGAAGCTTGTCTATGCCATTTTAGTGTGATGGTTAGGGACACTAGTCAGGTTTTCGCGGGCGGACCGCCCGTGGTGAAGGCAGCATTAGGCTATGAAGTAACTAAAGAAGAGTTAGGAGACCATAACAGCCAGGTCTTTAAGACAGGAGTTATAGATAATCTCGCAGAGTCGGAAGAAGAAGCATTTGAAATGATTCGAAAGTTTCTTAGTTACATGCCTACTAGTGTTTGGAAAAAACCCGAACGAATAAATGTTGGTGATGACCCAAACAGAAGAGATGAAGAGCTTTTGTCAATTATTCCTCGCAGAAGTAAGAGAAGATATGATCCATACAAGATTTTGAACCATGTGATGGACCATGATTCATTTTTTGAAATAGCACCGTTTTACGGTCAATCCAAGATAACCGGATTAGCTAGAGTAAATGGATACCCAGTAGGTGTTCTAATGAACAATCCTAATCATCTGGGCGGATCTACAGATGTAGCCTCTGGAGAAAAGACGATACGCTTAGTAAGTCTTTGTGAAACATTCCATATACCCATAGTGTCCTTCGTCGATGAACCTGGCTTTATGGTAGGAATAGATGCTCAAAACCAAGGCATTGTGAGGGCAGGGGCAAGATTGGTAATAGCGAACGCGAGAAGTCAAACACCCTGGATAAGCTTTTATTTAAGGCAAGCCTACGGCGTAGCTGGCCAAACAAACCATCGACCGACCGGAATGTACCACCGATATGCCTGGCCGTCTGCCAAATGGGGATCAATGCACATCGAAGGTGGGGTATCTGCTGCATACAGACGAGAAATAGCTGCTGCTGAAAACCCTGAGGAAAAACGACTAGAAATTGAAGCACGCCTTCAGGCTATGGCCTCTCCCTTTAGAACTGCAGAAGACACAGGCGGTGAAAGTAGTTCGCACGGCATAGACATAATAGATCCGAGGGATACGAGGTCTCTATTATGCGACTTCATTGATATGGCCCAAGATATGCTTGATACACAGCTAGGGCCCCCTAACTCTCCATACGTTCCCTGATAGCCCCAGCCTTTAATATATCTGGCCAGACCATAAAACATACAGTCACTAGTAGCACTCCAAGTAACCCATCAACAAGTATCGCTACCCTTACCCCTAAAATCTCGGCAATTGTTCCTGAAATCAATAATCCTAAAGGCAACGAATAAACTGCTAGCTGTCTTAATCCCATGACCCGCCCTCTTAAGTTATCTGGTGTTAAAGATAAAAGCATCATAGCTATTGACACCACACATATTGATTGACCTAGGCCACCAATAAATAGGGCGGGTAAGGAAATAATAAAGCTGGGAACCAAAGCCAATAAAATAATTGCGACACTCCACAAAAAAGCTCCTCCAATCGCAAATCTACCTATTCTTCCCGAGCTATCCCTCCCTCCAGCAAAAAGAGACCCCAGAACTGCACCTAAAGAATAAGTTCCCATCATGAAGCCTAGTCCTGTAGATGTAGAATCAAACACTTCTTTTGCAAGTACTGAAATAAGACCAAAATATATAGGAAATGTAGCTAGATTTATTATCACAGCCAAAGCTAATAAAGCTGCGATAACTGGGGTTTGATTTACGAATCTCACTCCCGCCTTCAAGTTATTAAGAACATTTAAATCTCTCAAGGATTGATTAGGAGAAATATTTCCTATATTTATAGCGCATAACAACGATATAAAATAAAGCGCAACTATAATTCCATAGCTAACTTTGACGTTTAAAAAAGCTAACACTATCCCTCCAACCACAGGTCCAATCATCTGCGTTACATCCCCTCCCGCTCTTGCTAAAGCTACTCCATTGTTTAAGTTCTTATCACCAACTACGGCAGGCAATATCGACTGTCTAATGACCATATCGAATGTTTTGGAAAGCCCTAATAAACCGGCCATGACCAGAATAACAATCGTATCCAGCGTGCCTAGGAGAGTTATAGCAAGAATAACGAGACCATTAAGGACAAATGACCCTCTCACCAGAATCAATAACAACTTTCTATCGAACCGATCAACTATCACTCCGAAAGCCGGAGACATAATAGTTCCCATAAAACGCAAGGCGCCATAAAGGCCGACCAAGAGAGGGGAACTAGACATTTCCAATATAAGCCAGGAAAGAACCACTAATTCCATATATTCTGCCCAAGCTTGTAGGCAATCAGAGGTCCAAAGGAATCTGTAATTTCTTATTTTGAAACTACTGAACGTTTTCTTTAGATGTGTTTCAGTTATCATTTTTTAATCTTATTTGAATCTGGAAATCCAGCCAGCAAATATATACTCTTGACGACATGAATGCACCTGTAATGGACAAATAACTCGTATGAGGGATAAAAAAATGGGTCAAAATATAAGCCCTGAAGACTCAAGAATTACTTGGAAAGGAACGGTATCCACAGAAATTACCCAGGATGGGGTCATGCCATGGAGAATCCCGTTTGCTGAAAAAGACTTATTCGCATGGCAACTTGTCGAACGTGCTGCAATGCCAGCCGGCATACGGATTGAATTTGACAGCGACACCGCGTCTCTAGAATTGTTTTTTGACTCCGCATCAGAGAGAAGCCCAATAGACATATTTTGCGACGGTGAATTTAAAGCTACATTAGACACAGCTGATCTGAATTTTGTGAGGGTTGAAAATCTAGGTACACAAAACAAAACGATCCAAATATGGTTACCTCAATACGGAGAATTTAGACTTAATAAATTAATAATCGAAGACGATGCATTTTTAGCCGAAGCAGAAGACCCAAAACAAACAAAATGGATCACCTATGGAAGCTCAATAACTCAATGTCGAGATGCTAATTCCCCAAGCAGGACTTGGCCAGCTATTGTCGCAAGAAAAAACAACTTAGACTTAACTTGCTTGGGATATGCAGGTCAATGTCATTTAGATCCCATGGTCGCTCGGACAATCAGAGATCTACCTGCAGATATCATATCTATGTGCCTTGGCATAAACATATACACCGCCTCTTCATTAGGAGAACGTACCTTCCAGCCCGGCATATTGGGATTTGTACGAATATTGAGAGAGAAGCACCTTAATACCCCTATAATTGTGATGTCCCCAATATATTCTCCTGGTAGAGAAAAAACACTAAATGATGCTGGATTAACTCTTGAATACATTAGGGATGAAATCAAGAATGCGGTAGACATAATGGCAAACTCGGGGGACCAAAATATTTA
>Ga0066366_10000074_pt1 | contig 20843 bp, 21 predicted proteins | sample Knorr_S7_td_250__FD_77334 | JGI IMG/M metagenome (GOLD analysis project Ga0066366, IMG submission 77334) | Marine microbial communities from Southern Atlantic Ocean transect - Knorr_S7_td_250_ad_252m_LV_B | ecosystem: Environmental > Aquatic > Marine > Oceanic | place: Atlantic Ocean...
ACGCTGGTTCAGACATGGTGCTCACCAATTCCTTTGGTGGTACAAGGTTTCGGCAAAGTCATTACGGATTTGCAGACAAAGTAGATGAATTCAATAGACTGGCTGCAGAACATGCGAAGAGCCAGTCCCCTCCCGGCACGTTTGTATGCGGATCTGTAGGTCCGAGTGGTGAGTTCTTGGAACCGCTTGGATCGGTATCCGAAGAAGAAATGTACAAAGCCTTTTGTAACCAAGTAACATCTCTTGAAAAAGGCGGTGCTGATGGAGTTGTGATTGAAACAATGACTGCTCTTGACGAGGCATCAATTGCAATCAGAGCTGCTAAGGAAAAAACTAATCTGACTGTAATTTCTACTATGACTTTTGATAAAGGTCCTAGGGGCTACTTTACAATGATGGGTGTAACACCTGAACAAGCAGCAGTAGAGTTAGTAAAAGCAGGGGCGGATATCGTGGGAACAAACTGTGGAAATGGAATAGATAACATGATCGAGATAGCATCCATGATGAGAGATGCTACTGACTATCCATTATTGGTTCATTCAAACGCAGGGATACCTTCTCTAAAAAATGGAGAAATACTTTATCCAGAACCTCCAGACTTTATGGCAGAAAGATTTATGATATTGAAAGAAATTGGAATAAACATAATTGGTGGATGCTGTGGAACTGGACCAGAACATATTTCTGCTTTCTCAAAACTAATGGAAGAAAATCAAGGAGTATAGCTATGACCCTCATCTCCTACAAGGGCCCAAGGCCAAAAGATGTGATTACAAAATATGGGCGCTGCCTAGAACTAATACCCACCGACAAAAGATTCAATGAAATATCAGTCGGCTTATATGTTAAAAATTCTGTTTTTACCATCTGGTCTTTCAGTACAAAACCAGGTGTTGAAAAGCGAATTGAAGAAATTCGAGATCTATTAGTATCTCTAGGGGGGATGTCTCCCATATCCGGAACTCATAATCAAGCTAAATTCGACTGTGGATTAATCCATAACAGACCAGTGCGATTCCTACTGTCTCAAGCAGTTGGTAAAGACCCTGAATATGCTGCCACCACTGCAGTAATGGAAATAAAAGATAGTAAATCGGATCTACTTATTAGGGCAGAAGGAGTCGACCGAGACAACATTCGTTACTATCAGATATCTGCCACCGGCGAGGCCAGAAATCCTGCTATGCGACTTAGAATGATCGTGGCAGGATTTTCTAAATACGGCGAAATGGACAAAACAGGAGATCAGGAAGTCGCTTTTGAATGCCGTAGTAACCATGATGGGTTATTGAGAATTTTGTTACCGTATTCTAGAAATGTTAGTAGTGTAGAAACGATGATGCAGGCGGAATCTATGAGGGGTCAAATGACCACAAGCACCCTAGGTTTTAGTCAAACATAATGGAAGGAGCGTTTTAGAAGATGCCTTATCAAGAGACTATGTCACCAAAAGAACGAGTAATGAATGCGTTGACAGGAAAACCTGTTGATAGAACCCCTGCAGTTAATCCAACCAATGTGGCAACAGTTGAGTTGATGGATTTGGTTGACGCCCCCTTCCCTTATGCCTGTCAGGACGGAGAAATGGCAGCCAGATTAGCTGCCACCGGATACACCGAACTAGGTTTCGATTCAGTTTCCCCTTATTTCAGCATAATTCAAGAATCATCGGCACTTGGCTGTGAAATGCAATGGGAAGAAAAAGACAACTGGCCCACGGTCCGGATGTATAACCCAATATGGAAATCTGCTGACGATGTAAAGATACCTTCAGACATTCTTGAACATCGAGATATGAAAGCTATAACAGACTCAATAAGAATGCTAAAAGACGAGTTCGGTGACGAAGTAGCAGTTATAGGAAAAACGATGGGCCCGTGGACACTTGCCTACCATGTATTTGGCGTCGAGAGTTTTCTCTTGGGCACAGTTGATAATCCTGAAGAAACAAAAAGAGCTTTGGAAAAATTAAAGGAAATTTCAGTACTTTTTGGTCAGGCTCAAATAGACGCAGGAGCAGACGCTCTAACATTCCCTGATCACGCCACAGGTGACCTTGTTAGTGGAGCTTACTATAAAGAATTCTTACAAGATATTCATACCGAAATGGTAGATGTTTTGGATGTTCCTCTTATTTTGCATATCTGTGGTAAAACCGTCGACAGAATGCCATATATCGCCAAAACAGGGATGGCTTCTTTTCATTTTGACTCGAAAAATGACCCTCAGGAAGCCATGGATGCAGTCGATGGTGGTATCACTCTAGTAGGTAACATAAATAACCCAGAGACTCTGTATGCGAGAGGCCCGGAAGAAGTCAGGCAAGAAGTATACAAATGCTTGGAAGCTGGAGTGCAGATGATTGGGCCTGAGTGTGCGATCCCTTTGGCAACTAAAATAGAAAACCTAATGGAGATTCCATTAGCGATCAAAGATTGGACAGCAGAGAGGCGTGGTTAGCCTGTATCTGCTTACACTTTAGTCGTATAATTGCTCCGCTTAAACGCAACTCTAAGTTCAATTTACAATCGATTGCACATAGACTAATAAATACCAGAGGTTCCTAGACCATATGCCAGTTACTAATGAAGATTTGGAGTCAGAGTTAGGGTATGTAACTAACCCGTCTGAACAACAACACATTCGTTCCCTTTGGGACGAAGCAGACCCTTTGATGCAAGATATATCCGTCTCCCTAATAAAGGGGGACAACAACAGAGTAGATCAACTAACTCAAGAGGCCTTGGAAGCTGGATTTACGGCCAATACCATCCTCGATGACGGGCTTATAGCAGGTATGGCAATTGTCGGAGTTAAATTTCGTGACAACTTAATATTTGTACCAGAAGTTCTAGTGGCTGCACGTGCTATGAAAGCAGGTATGACCCACATCGAACCGATTCTGTCGGCTTCTGGGATAGAGCCTGTTGGTACCGTAATAATGGGTACAGTAAAGGGCGACCTTCACGACATCGGCAAGAATCTTTGTATCATGATGTTAAGGGGAGCAGGTTTTACAGTCATCGATTTAGGTGTAGACACTTCACCAGAAGAGTTCATAGAAGCAGTTGAGGAGAATGAAGCGGGAGTTTTGGGAATGTCTGCACTACTAACCACCACTATGCCAAATATGGGTAGAACAATTGATGCATTTGAAGAAGTTGAAATGAGGGAATTCGTAAAAATCATGGTGGGAGGAGCTCCACTTTCCCAAGAATTTGCTGATGATATGGGTGCTGACGGGTATGGGAAGGATGCAATATCCTGTGTAGAACTAGCCAAAGCTTTTATGAGCCCTGATGCAGAACATTCAGTAAGCACTATCGGATAAAATTTGACCAAACCTGTGACCATCGAGACATTATTATGGAACCAGTTGATCAAGAAAAATATAGGAAGAGTTTAGGAAAACTAGAGTCGATTTTTAGATCAATATCAGACACGGCCTCTGAAGTGTCGTCATGGAGATGTCCTTACAAGAATGTTGAAGACAGATGCACTGCAAAATTTGGTTGTAGAAATCAAGATAGACCTGGTACCAGCGGAGAACTCTATCTCTGTCTTGGCAGCGATGACATAGATTACCGATCAGCTTGGGAAACCAGCAATTAACCTGAAAATAACCCACTTTTACTTACACCTTGTAAAATACCTACAACCAAATCAAGTTTGAAGGTATAAATTATGTCTCCAGTTTTTGCCGATGGCAAAGAGCATCCTGCATCCCCTGACAAAACTATATTTGATTATGCTGACGACTTGCAGGTAAGAGTTCCGACCGCCTGTGGCAGGAATGGCGAATGCCACGAGTGTGTGGTTGAAATCAAAAATGGTATGGATTCCTTAAACAAATTGAGCGAAGAGGAAAATTTCCTGAGAGGCAATTACAGATTAGCCTGCCAAGCCGTCGTCAAAGATTTGTCAGCCGATATTGAATTTAGCACCCTGAGACGACAACCAAAAATTCTAACCTCTGGGATCAAAAGGGAAATAATCCTAGATAGCATTGTCACGACAAACGACGGACGGGTATTTATTGACGGTACGGATGTGGATAAATACCAGGGTCATATTTTAGGGCTTGCCGGAGATATCGGAACCACCACCGTAGTCCTAAGCATAATAAATTTGGAAGATGGGAAGGTCATAGCGACATCATCGTTCGAAAATCCCCAAAGGTTTGGTGGTTCTGATGTAATGAATCGAATTTCCTATGATGGGGGGCCAAATAATGGTGAATTGAAAAAGGTACTAATAGCATCGATCAATTATGAAATAGGCGAAATGCTAAATGATCATAAAATTCACAGAAGAAGAATTTATGATGCAGTATTTGTTGGGAATACTACAATGCGGGACATACTATTCGGGATTGATGTCCAATCTGTAGGCGAAAAACCTTACAAATCTATGATTCAAAACGAGTTTGAGGTCGGGTCCAGAAAATCTACATCCATTAGTGCTAAAGCTAAAGAATTTGGTTTGCGAATATTCCCGGAAGCACGTATATACAGTGGACCTCTCATAGGTTCTCACGTAGGTGCAGATGTAGCAGCCGATCTACTTGCTATCAGAGCAGATCAAACTGAAGATGCCATTATGCTTGTAGACATAGGAACGAACACTGAGGTGATTATAGGGACAAAAGATAAAATGATTGCTGCTTCTTGCCCAGCTGGCCCCGCCTTTGAAGGAGGAGAAATAACCTATGGTATGCCTGGATATGAAGGAGCTGTCGAATCAGTCAAGATTAGAGATGGGATTTTGGAAATCGAAACCATTGGAAATAGCAATGTTCAGGGTATATGCGGCTCGGGATTAATTGATTTATTGGCAGAACTTAGAAAATCTAATTTGATGTCTGAACTTGGAGTCTACTTAGATGGTTCAAACAAATACTCGTTTTCCGAAAAAGAAGACATGAGCCTTTACAGGTCCGATATTAGTGCCTTGGCTCAGGCCAAATCCGCGAATTACTGCGGGCAATATCTAGCATTGAGGCATTTCGGAACCCCCATCGATAAAATAACCAAACTGTTTCTGGCCGGAGGTTTCGCAAATTACATAAATTCCTCAAATGCACGTGATATAGGGTTTATAGCCAATTTCCCGCTAGAAAAAATTGAAAAAGTAGGGAATGCTTCACTCGAAGGGGCCATTCTTATGCTCAAATCAACCAAAATGAGAACAGAAATAGAAAAGCTAGTTTTGCAAATCGAACATTTGGAGTTGGAAACGGTCCCAGATTTCTTCGAGGTTTTTGTTGAAGGGTGTATGTTTAATCCGATGCCTGTAGATTTAACATCAATAAATTCATAAAAAGAGGGAGATTAAAATGGGTTGGAAAGTCCTCATTACAGACCACGTATGGCCAACCACAGACCCAGAAAGGGCTGTTTTAGAAGCTGCAGGAGCTGAAGTAATCGTTGCCCCCGACGGAGACGAAGATACTCTAATCAATTTGGCAAAAGATGTGGATGCAATAATGACTTGCTTTGCAAAAGTTACAGGTAAGGTAATCAGATCCGCTGAAAATTGTGTTGCCATAGGTAGATTTGGGGTAGGAGTCGACAATATAGACGTGGCTACGGCTACTGAATTAGGTATACCGGTAACGTATGTTCCAGACTACTGTGTAGATGAAGTTTCTGACCATGTATTAGCGATGCTGCACACTTGGAATAGGAAAATAGCTTTATTCAGCCAATCAGTCAAAACTGACGGTTGGGGACATTTAGGTTTAACCATGCGTATAAAGAGACTCCGAGGCAAAACAATCGGAATTATTGGGTTTGGCCGGATAGGACAGGCCGTAGCTGAAAAAGCTTCAGCGTTCGGGTTAGAAATACTTGCCTCCGACCCAATAACACCTAAGGAAGTTGTCGAATCCCATGGTGCGAAATTAGTCAGCCTTACAGAACTACTAGAAAAATCAGACTTTGTGTCCCTTCATGCCCCACTAACCCCGGCAACTGAAAAAATGATTGGCCCAAAAGAATTGGATTTGATGAAGGATGATGCCTTCCTTATAAATGCCGCACGCGGCCCATTAATTGATGAACATGCTCTACATGATGCATTGTCAAATGGAAAAATTGGCGGCGCCGGTTTGGACGTGATGGTCGAGAATGAACCAGCGAAAGACCATCCCTTGATGAAGCTCGAAAACATCCTAATAACCCCTCACACTGCCTTCTTTTCGCAAGAATCCACCCTCGAACTAGAGGAACGAGCTGCTAGTGAAGTAGTCAGAGTTTACAGAAATACTATGCCGGAAAATTTGGTTAACAAAGAAGTCCTAGATCATCCAAATCCCAAAAGATCTTTACAAGATTAAGTTCTATATCATCGATACGCTCTGGCCTCCATCAATGACAATACATGACCCTGTAATTAATCCAGATCTATCGGAAGCTAGGTACGCTACGAGATCTCCTAAAGGTTCCGGCCATCCAAACTTTCCGAGGGGCAAATTATCTTTTATAAAGTTTTCTACAACCTCCGTGGTATTGTCATTCTGAAACCTTTCCCAGGATCCTCCTGGATGCTCTATGGAACCTGGAGCAATGGAATTTACCAATATCCCATCCTTGGCCAAAGCAATAGCAGCATGCTTGGAAGCGGCGATTAAAGCTGCTTTCGCTGACATATAGGATATATTCCCACCATATTCTCTCCCCCATATAGAAGCAATGTTGATAATCCGACCCCACCCCTTACTCTTCATCGAGGGAATGACGTGCTGCATGAGCTCAAATGCTCCAAAAACATTCAAATCAAATGTGCCTTTAAAATCCTCTATAAGAGTCGCACTTATATCCTCTCGAGATCTGGTACCACCCGCATTATTTACCAGAATATCTATTGGCCCCAAGGCCTCAGTCACAGCAGTATGTAAATACCCAACTGACGAGGTATCGGAAACATCCGCTACGACTCCTATGCAGACTCCGCCCAATCCTTTAAGTTCATTCACAGTATCATCCAAGGTGTCTTGGGTTCTTCCACATATAGCGACATTCGCACCTTCCCTAGCCAAAGATAAGGCACTTTCTCTGCCTAACCCCCTGCTCCCGCCTGTTACTAGAGCAACTTTACCGTTCAGTCCTAAATCCATATTTTTCACCCACTTCCTTATTTTTAGTATCCGATGGATATAATTCTGTTAGTTTAATACATTAATTTCTTGACTAGAGTGAAGTGCTGACCTAACATTCAAACCTGTTATGCTCCTTGATTTACACACTCACTCAGTTGCATCAGACGATTCTAGAGCAACTGTAGAACAATACATAAAATGGGCTAATGTGCTAAGGAAGAAAGGTAAATCCATAGATGGATTTGTCTTAACAGAGCACAGGCAATTCAATCATAGTGTCAACTACAGTAGTTTGGCGTCTGAAAGTGGCCTGATAATTTTGAAAGGTGCTGAACTAGACACAGACACTGGGCACTTTTTAGTTTATGGAATTTCAGAAGAACTCACCAACAAAATAGATTTTTCAGATGTTAATATGAGTGCACAGAAACTGGTAGATTGCTGCGATACGTATGGAGCGATTGCGATTCCGGCTCATCCTGGACGAGCTGGAATTGGGTTTGCAGAATACCTAGACAAAGGCGTTACAGGTTTTGAAACTGTTAAGACTGTGGAAAGACTCAACGGATCAAACAGACCAGGTGAAGGTGAAAAAGCGGAGTTATTAATTGATGCTAAGGGATACCAAGGCACCGGTGGAAGTGACGCCCATATCGTTAGTGCAATTGGCACTTGTATGACAAATTTTGAAAAAGACATTTCTGATGAATATGATCTAGTTGAGGAACTCCGAAACGGGTCCTTTAAAGCTGTAAGACTTGATAAATAGAAGGAATTGTGGAGCAAAACATGACCACCGATGAGGGAATCGTATACGACAGAAGTCTGCTTGGGGTAGAAACAGACATAGGAACTTTCGAATTGACGCGTGAAATGTTACTGGGCTTCGCTAAATCAACAGGGGAGACAAATCCCAGATATGTGGGTGATGAGAACGGTGAAGGGGACATCGTTGCTCCTTCGACAATTTGCAACGTTTTTGTTTCGGGAGTTTCGAGACCTGACATAAAACTTGAATTCGGAGAAATAAGTTTCTTCGCAGGCCAATCAATTGAATGTAAGGCCGAAATACGGCCAGGGGACGTACTATCCGCAAGCACCAAGCTGGATAACGTATACGCCAAAACAGGAAGATCCGGAAAGATGGTCTTTGCTGTCTGGGAAACGCATTTCAAGAATCAGGACGATACGACTGTGGCATTAGTGACGGAATCTTTTGTTAGAAGGAATAAAAGTAGATGAGTAAGAATCTGTATTTTGAAGACGTTGACATTGGAGATGAAATTGGACCTATAACTAGGTCAGTTTCAGACGATGATGTAATTCAATTCGTCTCCATTAGGGAAAAAAAAGTCGCTCCTTCACGGTTTACTTCAAAAGAATTCGCCAACAGCGAAGGCCTACCTGAAGCCATTGTACCGGGGCCAATGAACATTGCCTTGATGTCCCAAGTACTTACTGACTGGTCAGAAACAGTTTGTCTTTTAAAAATAGATGTTGTGTTCCGGCAAACCGTCCCGCACAACAAAGAACTTACTTTCAGTGGAATCGTGACAGATAAGGACGAGACCGGAGAAAGCACTAAAATAGAATGTGATGTGGTCATGGAAAATTCTGACGGGGTAAAACTCGTCATCGGCACGGGAATAATAGCCCTCCCCAACAAATCTTAGAATATGATCTCCATCCCGTTCGAAAAACACACTCTCCAAAATGGTCTGGACGTAATTACCCACGTCGACAAAACAGTTCCAACTGTTGCGGTTAATGTCTGGTACCACGTGGGATCGAAAAATGAGGTTCCAGGAAAAACAGGATTCGCACATCTATTTGAACATGTAATGTTTGAGGGCTCCAAAAATCACAATAATGATTATTTCGGCCCACTTCAGGAAATAGGTGCTCTAGTCAACGGGTCCACAACTAACGACAGAACAAATTATTGGGAAAATTTGCCTTCAAACTATCTGGAATTAGCCTTTTGGCTGGAATCAGACAGGATGGGATTCCTACTAGAAGCCTTGGACCAAGGTAGATTCGATTTGCAAAGGGAAGTAGTAAAAAACGAAAGAAGGCAGAGTTACGAAAATAGGCCGTATGGAATGGCTTATCTTAAGCTCCAAGAATTGCTTTTCCCAATACCTCATCCATATAACTGGCCTACCATAGGTTCCCAAGAGGATTTGGATCGAGCAGACATCGAAGATGTGAAAGATTTTTTTAGAAAATTTTATCATCCATCCAATGCAAGTATTGCGATAGCAGGAGACATAGACCCACAGCGCACCCTGAGCTTAGCTGAACAGTACTTCGGGAATTTACCTCCTGGACCAACAATAGACAGGTTCCACCAAATGGATTCTGCCCTAAAGGGTCAAACATGGGCAACTCTAGAAGACTCGGTAAGTCTGCCCAGATTGTACCTCGCATGGCCAACGAAGCCTGAATTCACTGAAGAACAGGCCGCCTTGGATGTACTTTCAGTGATTATGTCAGACGGAAGAAGCTCCAGGTTGGAGCGAAAACTTGTCTACGAAAAACAAAACACCAGAGATATACGAGCCTATCACCATGGTCAAGAAATATCAGGTGAATTTCATATAATTGCTACAGCAAATCCAGGTATCTCTACCGAAGACATTTATTCAGATATACAAGAATCCTTGCGGGATATATCTGACGTACCTCCCTCTGACGAAGAAATGGAAAGAGCTCATAACAGAATACTCTCATACCATATAAATCAATTGGAAAAGATCGGAGGTTTTGGGGGTAAGGCAGATCAACTAAACCATTTTAATGTGATGGCCGGTGACCCAAGTCTTATAGAAAATGATCTGGAAAGATATAAAAAAGTAACCGCCCAAGATATTTCGAAGGCGGCGCAACTGTTAAATGACAATTTTGTCGGCTTAAATGTAAAACCACTCAGTGACAATAAATCTATCAGTTCACAAATTGATAGAAGCAAAACACCAGGACCCTCGACTCCAACGGCTTTTGTACCACCCGAGCCGAAAGAAATGTTCTTAAATAATGGAATAAAAGTGTTGATGGTTCATCGTCCTCAATTACCTTTAACTAACATTGGACTTCTCCTAGACACTGGATCAACAAATGATCCTGAAGAAAATTCTGGCCTATCACAATTCATGATCGACATGCTGTTTGAGGGAACTCCGAGTAGAAGCAGCTCACAGATCGCAAATGAAATCGAGTTTCTGGGATCTTACCTTACGAAGGATGTATCCAGAGAGCATACTTTCATAGCTGTTTCAGGAGTATCAGATAATACTAGTAAGGGACTAGAAATAGTTTCAGACGCGATTTTCAATCCCATTTTCCCGACTGAAGAGATAGAACGAATTAGGAATGAGAAACTGGCTGATCTACAGTCAATCCAAGATAGCGCCGATGCGACAGCAGCGATCGCAACTAGATCCATTTTGCTTGGTTCCGAATCATCCTATGGCCATACCATCAGCGGCAACGAAACAAGTGTAAGTTCCATCAATAGGGATGCTATCCAAAGTCAATATCAAGATATGCTCCACAACTCCACCAAAACATTTCTTGTGGTGGGAGATATATCCCCTGATGATTCTATTAACTTACTAAATGAAAAATTTGGAGAACTCCCAAATAAACAGAAAAATATGGTTCCCGAATTGGAACTACAGAAGACGGATCAAAATGGCCCTGTTATTTATCTTGTTGACAGACCTGGTTCAGCTCAATCGATATTAAGAGCAGGTCATATATCGATCCCTAGAGAACATCCTGACTATTATGCCCTCGCTTTTGTGAACTACATACTCGGTGGAGATTATTCAAGTCGCCTAAACATGAACCTGCGACAAGATAAGGGATACAGCTATGGGTTCCATTCCTCTATCGAATGGATGAAGCCATTTTCTATATTCCTAGCAAGAGGAAGCGTACAGACAGAAGTAACCAAAGAGTCGGTTTTTGAGACCTTAAAGGAGCTGGGTGATATTAGGGAAGGTAAAGAGATCGGCCTTGAAGAATTCAGAAAAGCCAAAGAAGGTTTGATTAAGAGCGTCCCATCACAATTTGAATCAAATCAACAAATTGTAAATCAATTGCTCAATATGGCAGGATTCAATCTACCCATAAATCACTTTGAAGCTAATATTAAGAAGATATCTGACCTGACGGTGGATGAAGTGAGAGAATCTGCATCGAAACACCTCTCTCTTGATGAAACCAAAATAATAGTCGTAGGAGACCGGGATAAAGTGGAGACAGGTTTGGAGGAATTAGGGTATCTCGTTAAGCATATAGATATGTACGGCAACCCTGTATAAGGCAATGTCCTCCTGCGAACATTGCAAATTTGAAAATGATCCGACAAGTCTGTTCTGTGGTGGCTGTGGCAACGATTTGGGAATCGAATGTGATCGTTGTGGAGAAATAAACAAAAATCAAACTTTCTGTAAAAATTGTGGCCAAATTGTTTCTAGTAGCCTTGAAACAAGATATGACTCTAAAGATCTAGATGACTCTTCCGCCAAGCTCCTTGAATCTGACAAAAATGCTATTTACAGTGACCAAATACTCCCAGAACCTGGAAAACTAGTTGATTTAATTTCTACATCAGTCTCCGCATACAAACAAAATTTTAGAAGTTTCATATTTTTGGCTCTAATTAATGGAATACCAACTCTCATACTTGGAATTATCATTCGAACCTACTTGAAACTGAATTAATTTCACTATCAAACTTTCAGCAATACAACGACAGTCAAATTTCTGAAAATTTGCTGTCAGAATTCAAAGCAATACCAATATGGAAAATAATTACAATAGTATTTTTTGTAGCGATTGGACTTGTCGCAAATCTCATATCCATCATGTCGATTATTGTGGGGTCTGCTCAATTCGCCAACTCAGAAAAAGTTTCACCCATAATCTGCATCAACTACTCATTGTCCCGGATCGGCAAATTGATGCTACTTTCACTATTCTTGATAGGCTTATTCATAATACCTTTCATATTATCTTTATTATTGATAGGAATACCAATTCTGATTTATTTAGTAGTCCGATGGTATTTCGCTCTTCCGTCGATGGTCTTAGACAACACTGGCGTTACACAATCTATTCAGAAGAGTTGGGACTTAGTAGACAAAAGGTGGTGGGTAACTTTTGGGACCGGACTTGTCATACTGATCCTGATGACAATTCCAACATATGCTCTAAATTTAGTTTCATCAAACCTTAATTCAGATTTCATTCTACTTTTGGGGGATGTTTTGGTCTCAACTCTTATATCTCCTTTTCAGGCTATCGCTACGGGACTTTATTTTCTTTCATTAAAGAAATATCCAAAAATATAAATTGACTATAGATAGCCTGAATGAGTGCCATGTTTATTTTTATGTAGTTATGCTTTTATAATTGAGCCCGATTAGACACAAGTCTAGAACGCCAATCACAGAATAATTCGATATAGCTTCAAAATATTTAAAAGAGGACGGTCACAAAATGGGAAATAGATTAGAAGGAAAGATAGCTGTGGTCACCGGTGGGGGAAGAGGTATAGGTAGGGGTATCGCAAAACTCCTCGCTGAAGAAGGGGCTTCCATTGTCGTCAACGACAAAGGTACGGAAGTCGATGGTACTGGTGCATCAAACATACCAGCAGATGGAGTCGTGGACGAAATCAAATCTTCCGGTGGAAAAGCTATAGCCAATTATTCAGATGTATCTACGATGGAAGGAGGAGAGAGTTTAATACAAGCCTGTGTAGACAACTATGGCCAAATCGATATTCTCGTTAACTCTGCGGGGTCATTAAAAGACCGTATGATCTATCAGATGACAGAATCCGATTTTGATCAAGTCGTACGCAATAATTCTAAAAGTGTTTTCACCACCACAAAATTTGCTGGAATATTATTCCGTCAGCAAAGGTCCGGCAGGGTAGTAAACATGGTTGCAGATTCCGGACTAGGGGATGTTGGACGCTCAAATTATGCAGCGGCTACAGAAGGAATTATAGGATTAACTAGAACGACTGCCAAAGACCTAGGTAAATATGGAGTTACAGCTAATGCTATATCAGCTATGGCCGAAACCAGATTATTTCCTGGGGCAGTAGATCAACACAGAGTTCCTGAAATATCGGGCCCATCGAGGGATGAAAGAGCCGGCATAGGGCCATCACCCGAAATCCCCAGCTGGTCAGGAGATGGATCGCCAGACGATGCTGAAAATGTAGCCCCTCTTGCAGTATATCTATGCACTGAAGCCGCACCAAATATAAACGGATACGTATTGGGAGTTAGAGGAGGAAGTCTATATGTCTACTCTAACCCCGACATCGAGAACGTAGTAAACAAATGGGGTAACTTTACAATGGAAGAAATGGACGTTTTGTTCCCCAAAATGATGGGATATGGTTTCTGATTCAAAGGGTAGAAAATCAACAATAAGAAATTAAAGAACTTCGAGAGGTGATAAGGTGACTAAAAGGGTTGAAGGAAAAGTAGCTATAGTAACTGGTGCCGGGCGAGGTATAGGTAGAGAAGTTGCGCTATGGTTGGCTAGAGATGGTGCAAAAGTTGTGGTCAATGACCTTGGTGGATCAGTAGATGGCACGGGTGACTCGGCTACTCCTGCGGATTTAGTCGTGGATGAAATAAAAGCTGAAGGTGGTGAGGCTGTAGCTTCATATGATTCTGTTGCGGATTTTGACAGTGCTGCCAACATAGTTCAGACCGCAATAGATTCGTTTGGTCAGGTCGACATACTATGCCACCCAGCAGGCATTCTCAGAGACAGAATGATATTTAACATGACAGAAGAGGAATGGGATCTTGTACTACAAGTTCACCTCTACGGCGCATTCAACATGGTAAGAAATGTTGTACCTCACATGATAAAAAACAGGTATGGCAGAATAGTGTTATTTTCATCTGGTTCGGGCTTAGGCGCCTCCGGCCAAGGAAACTATGCCGCAGCCAAAGAAGGCATGGTTGGCTTCACAAGAGCAGTATCAAAAGAGCTCGAGCAATACAACATAATGGTGAATGCCGTATACCCTGGGGGATCCACAAGGATGACAGATACTGTGCCCCAATCTACCACTGAGTTAAGGCAGCAACAAAGAGAAGCTGTGGGATTAGCAGTAGTAAATCCGTCTGAACCCCCTCCGGAATATCGAGATCCGGCTAATAATGCACCGAAGGTAGTATATCTTTCCTCTGAAGCCGCAGAAGGAATAACAGGTCAAGTTTTTGGCACAAGCGGATGGGCTTTATCTTTATATTCCCCGCGACACGTAATAAAAAGCATTCATAAAGACGGAAAATGGACATTGGATGAGCTAGATAAACTGGTACCAATTTCCCTAGGAAGTGGTCTTGTAAACCCGGTCCCAGTAGAACCGCCAAGAAGCTAATACCTAAAGGTACCCTCGTCAAGTAAAACGAAAGGAACCTTATGCTAAACTGAAGCTGTTTTCTGAATAGATGACTCGAAATAAGGTTTGAATATGAATTGGTTAGATTTTGTCATATTGGGCATCCTTATTGTGTCCATGTACTGGGGTTTGAAAACGGGAATATTTGTCGCCGCCATATATGGTATTGGAATTTTGATTGGCTGGAGAATTTCCGGAGAAGTGTCACAAACTATTGGCGAACTTATAGGTGATGCCCTCGGCCTTCAATCAGATTCAGTAAAAGCTGTCAGTGAACTTAGTGGTGTCAATCTTAGTATTGACACAACCACCACTATAGTAGCTTATGTAATTATCCTGATTTTAACCCTTGTCGTAACAAAAATAATACTCAAATTCATCAAGCCATTTTTGACGGTCATTGATGTAGCGACTTTGGGATTTAGCCGAATAGCTGGAATAATTTTAGGTTTGATTGTTGGAGTCATAATTTGCTCTGTGACAATAGCAGGTCTTACTAGGCTGGCCTATGACTTTCATGAACTACCAAATGTTCCCGGCAGTTCTCTAATATCAAATGGAGAAATTCTCGTCATAGAGGGAATAGATGCAAAGATAGAAAATACTAGGACCTCTATAGAAGATGCCTTAATTGACTCAACAATTGCCCCTATCTTTGTTTCTGTACTCCAAATAACGCCCGACGACGCCTTCGGAATCATACCAACAGACTATATGACTGCGATCAAAATACTTGATTCGAAGCTTGAATAGAAGGATGACCACAGCCTCAGCCTCCACAATAGAATCACCTGTTCTGGTATTAAACCAAAACTACCAACCCTTAAACATTTGTAGCGTCAGAAGGGCAATTGTACTAATGGGCAGGGGAAAAGCTGAGCTGATAGTAAACGGGCGAGGCGAAATAAGAAGTTCAAGCGAGGCATTCCCAATGCCTTCGGTAGTCAGACTTTACTATATGGTCAAAAAGCCCATGGTTGAAAGAAGACTCTCACGCCAAGCATTATTTTATAGAGATAACTTTACATGTCAGTATTGTGGAGTATCAACCAAAAAGTTAACCATCGACCATATGATACCCAGATCCAGAAATGGAAAACATGTATGGGAAAATGTAGTTAGCGCCTGTATGAAATGTAACCACAACAAAGCTGAAAGAACACCAAAGGAAGCTCAAATGACATTGCTTAGGCTTCCATCCGCTCCAAAGCCAAACCCTTACTACATCTTCTACCACAGAAAGCTAGAAGATGAGTGGTCGCCGTTCATACCCTGGAAAAACTAATTGCAGGCTAGGATTTTGGTCAATTCGACAGATTTACAGTCGGAAGCTTCAACATCAGATTATCTAAAACAAGACTTGAAGTTACGTTTTTTCTGAGGTTGTCGATAGTAATTCTTATAAGCTTTAAAACCTCTAAAATATCTGCAGGGTCCAACATGTCAGAAAATTGGCCAATTTGATCCTTTCTAGAAATATAGATGACCTCAGAAATCCTTTCATTGCTGAAAAGTAAAACATCTCTCATCCAAGTTAAGGCCGTATCAAGAAATTCATATACAGATTCTCTGTCTCGCGAAAATTGACTAGATAAATTTCTCGAAAGATTGAATCTTTCGCTGAGACCACTTGTTAAGCATTCTATAAAAAGATTCAAGTTTGTTTCTACATTTTCCAAGATGTCAGAATTTGTGGCTGCTCGAAGTGCCCATTCTGGTCGACCCCTAGAAAGCTTTACTATCTCCTCTAATGGGACATCTGTATCCAAAGCAATGGAACTTAAATATTGCTGAATTTCTGACTCGGAAACTGGTTCTAGCGTCAGAACCTGACACCTCGAGACTATCGTCGCTAAAAGATTATTGGGATTTTGTGCCAGCAATATAATCATCACATTTTCGGGAGGCTCTTCCAAAGTCTTAAGCAAAATATTGGATTGCTCTGATCTCATACCTTCAACTGCGGTGATAATAAAAACTCTAGTCCGCCCTTCATATGGCTTCCGGTGAACCTGTTTTAGAAAATCTTCTCTGAGTTGTTCGATTGTAACCATAGTGGCAGATCGGTCTGCCTCCTTAGGATCTTTCCTAACACCGTAAACATGTACGTCAGTATGATTGTAGGAATCGATTCTGTGACATTGATTACAGGAGCCACACGGGGCTAAATTTTCATCGATTTCAAGACAGTTGGCTACCTTCGCTATATCAAGGGCAAATGTCAGTTTACCTATGCCAGCCACACCGCATATCAAATAAGCGTGAGACAGCCTTTTAAGATTTACAGCTCTCGAAATGCGTTCGATGGAAGCAGACTGACCGACAGTTTTCCAGACCACTATGTTTTCCTCATCAGATGATTCACTGTCTTCATAAGCATTATATTCGTTGCCATAATTTGTGAATCAGATAAGCACAAATAAGAGCAACAAATATAATATAATTGAAATAAGACATTTAATCACCCAAAGGTGTTGAAAAACTATGCAACGAAATTCAATTGGCAAAGATCACCAATTAACAATCAGAATGGTAATGACTGGTCTAATGCTATTTGTAGCTTACATAGCCCTATTCGGAATATTGCTTATTTCCGGATTGCCTCTCTTTCTTGTACTTGGTATGGGGATCGCAATGGTGTTTTTCCAATATTTCATGTCTGACAAACTCGTTCTAAAAACTACTGGGGCAAAACCCGTTACTGCGGAGGAGCAACCAAAACTACATGGCATGATAGAAAGACTTTCGATAGTTGGCGGCATTCCAAAACCACGCACAGTTGCAATAATGGACATAGAGGCACCAAATGCCTTTGCCACAGGTAGAAGTCCAAACCATGCTACAGTAGCAGTGACCACTGGACTACTAAATCGGTTAAATGACGATGAACTAGAAGGGGTCATTGGCCATGAACTTGCACACATAAAAAATCGCGACGTTATGGTAATGACATGGGCTAGCCTTATTGTAGTAATAGCTGGATTTTTGATGCAGATGCTATTTTGGATGAGCCTATTCGGTGGTTTTGGAGGACATAGAAGGGAAGGTAATGGCGGTCAAGCTGCTATGATTATGATGGCTGTTTATGTCGGGGTGATAGTAATTTATTTTGTTAGTCAAATTCTGATAAGTACCCTTTCTAGATATAGAGAATTAGCAGCTGACAGAGAAGGTGCAATCATGACTGGAAGCCCATCCAACCTTGCTTCAGCCCTTAATAAAATAAGCGGACAAATAGCGCAAATACCTGAAAAAGATCTTCGCCAAGTTGAGCATGCTAACGCATTTTTCATTATTCCTGCGCTGCAAGGTAATGCAATTGCATCACTGATGTCATCACACCCCAAGACAGAAGTGAGAATAGATAGACTCATGGAAATGCAACGGCAAAATTGGCACTTACTCAGGTAATATAAAGACTGTGGGCCTACTTAGAAGTATCTTTGGCAAACGCAATAAACCTAAGTCGGATGAATCTGACATTCTTTCCACTATTCTGAGGGTTGAAAACCTTACATTTCCAAAAAGCACAGAAAAAATCACATTCTCAGTAAAGTCCGCTCTATTATTAAACACAAGTGATGATCCGTTTTTCGAAAATATTGATGCATCACTAAAAAATATTCATCCCGAACAGCAGCCTATAACATCCAAAATTATTAGCATGAAATCTGGTGAATATGATAGTTCTTGGATTGTATTTGAAAATCCAATAATTCAAAAAATGATAAATGACGTCAACTCGGTTAGTTCTCATATAGCCAACCTGGGACTGGGCAGTACCATGACAGCCGCCATATTCAAAGGCATGGCTAAAAATGAACCCTCCTATTGGGTCTGTAATTACAGATCAGCAAAATTTTATCCACTGGTACCTACTGACAACAATCAGCGGGACAATAATTTGGAAATGGAAATCGGTGATTTGTTGACTTCAAAGGGAATACCGGTAGAGCCGCACGCAAATTGGTATTCACTATCTGATATACCTTTCTAATTTCTAGAAAAACATTTTATATGCAGCCACAATTGCTATCGGAACAGCGATAATAACCAAAAATAGAACTAGTAAGGCCAGGGTAGAATCTCCACCTATCAAATGTCTTATCGTATCTATCAGCCAACTCATTAGGTCAGGATCGCCTGGCTCCGAATGATGAGCCAAAACAGTAAGCAAAAAAGGCATATTCAATCCACCAAAACTTTAACTTTCGCTATAGAATAAAAAGCAACATTATTAATTTAACTATATTTTATTACTAATCCCATTAATTATTAATCAATCTAGTGAATGTATGTCCCTACTAGGCGCCTCACAATTGAATCTGCATTATGCCGACATAGAGATTTTCTCTGACGTGACATTGCAAGTAAACGAAAAAGCTCACATTGGGATAGTTGGCCCAAATGGGAGCGGCAAAACTTCTCTAATTAAAGTTTTACTAGGCCTTCAAGATTTTGATGGTGGAGATATTTTTAAGTCCGATACCCTCAGAGTTGGATATGTACCACAAACTGCGTTGCAGTCAGGAAGTGGAACATTAAGTGACCAAATTAGTAAAGCTTTTGAGCACCTAGTCCAACTCGAAAAAGATATGGAGACGAGTGCTTTCGCAATCCAAGAATCTGAGGGAACTGCGCGATCACAGGCTGAAAAAAGATATTCAGACTTTCTAGATGAATATGAGTCATTAGGTGGATATGATTATCAGAATAGGATGGATCGAGTTGTCGAAGGTGTAGGATTAAGCGACACAAACCTCGCAACACTAGTATCAGATGCAAGTGGAGGAGAAAGGACAAGAGCGGCTTTAGCAACAGCCTTACTAGCCGATCCTGACCTTCTGGTATTAGATGAACCGACAAATTATCTTGATTTTAAGGGGCTTGAGTGGCTTGAAGATTTTTTGAACAGGTCCTCAAATGCTTTTATGGTTGTCTCCCATGATCGATTTTTCCTGGATCGAGTAGCTTCTGAAATATGGGAGATAGATAATTGCCAGCTCAAATCTTACCGCGGAAATTATTCCAAATATAAAACCCTCAAATCAGAAGAGGATGCACGGTTTGAAAAAGAATACATACGTCAGCAGGAATATATCAAAAGAGAACAGAATTTCATCGCCAGATACCACGCCGGCCAAAGATCTAAAGAAGCAAGAGGTAGAGCGAAAAGACTCGATAAAATCGAGCGAATGGATGCTCCTTCAAATGACCAAACCGTCTCCATATCTTCCAGTTTTGCAAGCCGTACTGGGCAAACAGTGATTAGCACTGACGGCTTGGACGTAGGATTTTCAAACGAAGGCAATCAAATTAAGCTGTTTGACGTACCTGATATTGAAATAGAGCGTGGAACCACAACAGCAATAATTGGAAACAATGGAATAGGTAAAACCACTTTGTTGAAAACAATTATTGGTGACATGCCAGCTTTATCAGGATCATCCAACTTGGGACATAACGTCAAGATCGGATATTTTAGACAAGGTTCAGATGAGATTGCTGACAATATAACAGTACTCGAAGCCCTGCTGGAAATTAAAAATCTTTCCATAGGAGAGGCACGAAGTTTTCTTGCCCGATTCCTTTTTACTGGAGAAGAGATTTACGATCAAGTGTCTTCTTTAAGTGGAGGTGAAAGAGGGAGATTAGCCTTGAGCAGGCTATTGATAACTGAGCCAAATGTCTTGGTACTAGATGAACCTACTACCCATCTTGACATATTGAGCAGGGAGGCTCTGGAATCCATGTTAAAAGGTTTTGAAGGCACAACAATGTTTGTCTCGCATGACCGTCATTTAATATCTCTTCTAGCAGACAATCTTCTCATTATTGAAGATGGATCAGTACGCCATTTTGAAGGGACTTACCAAGAACTGTTGTCTGAATCCAATCCAATAATTCAACCTTCGGAAGATAATAGACCAGTTCAGTTACCAGCACCCCAAAAACCAAAACCAAAATCCAAAACCAATCATAAAAAATCTAAACCACGAAATAACACTCGCTCAAAGAAAGAAAATCATGAAGATTCAATAGCTAATTTAGAATCTCAAATTGCAGAATTAGAAGAAAAACTGGAGGAAGCTTCAACTAACGGCGATCTGGAGAGCATAAGTACGTTAGGAAAAGACCACGAAGAATTAAATCTGAGGTTGGATAAGGCCATAAGTAAGTGGGTCGAATAGAGGAAAATAACTCACATTTTCACGCATCCTAAGAGAACAAATTGTAATTTTTCAAATAGGTTTCGTAATCATTTAAATCAAGTCTAACTAAGGGTGTGTCAAA
>Ga0066366_10000080_pt1 | contig 20050 bp, 18 predicted proteins | sample Knorr_S7_td_250__FD_77334 | JGI IMG/M metagenome (GOLD analysis project Ga0066366, IMG submission 77334) | Marine microbial communities from Southern Atlantic Ocean transect - Knorr_S7_td_250_ad_252m_LV_B | ecosystem: Environmental > Aquatic > Marine > Oceanic | place: Atlantic Ocean...
TGGATCGAGGCTGGAGAATCGACTACGTACTAGCCAATGATGCTGCAAGACCGATGTTCAAGTCTGCTGAGGTGCTCCGCGAAGGTGGCTTGGTTGTGTCCGATCACGCACCTCTAATTGTCGATCTAAGTATGTAATCCGCTCCCGTAGGGAGCGGTTTTTTCGGAAAAACCGGAATACACCATTTTTCAAGTGATGAAGCAGTAGCGAGGCCGCATGGCAGATACGCTGGAGGACAGGTTGGATAGAATCCTGCCCGACGGGAGAGGTGTATGGGTGCCCCTAGATCACGGGGCTTCCAACTATCCAGAGCAAGGATTGGAGGACATGGATTCTCTAGTAGAGAAGATCATCTCTGGCGGTGCTGATGCAATTGTTTTGCACAAGGGCGCACTTACTCACCATGCCGATGAACACGGATGGCACGGGTTCGTCTGCCACGTCTCCGCTTCAACCGCCCACGGTGGCAATAGGGACCAGCACAAGGTCAACGTCGCTACCGTCGAGGAGTGCTGGCAGCGCGGAGCCATGGGCGTCTCCGGTCAGATCAACCTCGGTGATGAGGCAGAGACTGAGATGATTGAATCCCTAGGTAGAATCACAACAGAGGCATTTCCGCTTGCAATGCCAGTTCTAGGAATGGTGTATCCTCGTGGCCCCAACCTCAGGATTTCCGAGGGAGACTCCACTAAGGGAGTCGCCCATGCAGCACGTCTCGCTTGGGAGTTGGGTTGCGACGTAGTCAAGGTACCTTGGACGGGCTCAGTTGAGTCGTTCCGAGAGGTCACGCAGGCTGTCCCGATTCCGGTACTAGTTGCAGGGGGCCCCTCGACAGGATCTTTCCTAGAAACCCTCCAGATTGTGGAGGATTCGATATCAGTTGGTGGAGCAGGAGTGTGCATGGGTAGACAGGTCTTCGCCAGTGAGAATCCACAGTCTCATGTCGCTGCCCTTAGGGCAATAATCCACCATGGTGCAACAGTCAAAGAGGCCTCAGAGTTGCTTGGAGGTCAGTGATGGAGATTTGGCTGGACGCTACTGACACCGATTCGCCCGAAATCCCCCAAGGCGTCAGCAGAGTCTGGTCGGGGAGCGCCTCTGATGTTGCTGAGGTCGCTCTTGACGACCATCGTGGTCAGGATGAGGCACTTTCTTTGATTGGAGCCGTACCTTGGATATTGATCAGATGCAGCGACTGGAATATGATTCCACTAGAGAACATTGTCGCCGCCGCCTCAGGTAGCGGCACCAAGGTGGCATCTGCAATCGCTCGTGAGATTGACCTCAACGGGGCTGCATTCTCACTGCAGCACGGTGTTGACGCCGTCCTGCTTCCTCCTGAGGAAGGATTTGAGTCTCTATGGGCCGCGGCAAACGAGTTGGCATCCGCGACTCCCGATTCTATTAGCGAATCAGTGAGTAATCACAGCCTAGTAACTGCTTCAGTAGTTTCCATTGAGTCAGGAGGAGTAGGAGAGAGAGTGTGTGTGGATCTGATTGAGCGTCTATCTTTGGGCGAGGGTTTGGCAATAGGATCGTCTGCTAGTTCGTTGTGCCTAGTACATGGCGAGACCCTTCCCTCCGAGTTTGTGCCCTCGAGACCCTTCAGGGTGAACGCAGGTGCGATTCACGCCTATGTTCTGATGGCCGATGGGTCCACGAGATATCTCAGCGAGCTCGAGGCCGGAGACAAGGTCGCTGTTCTATCACTCAACGGCTCTCAGCGTGGAGCCGTGATTGGCAGACTTAAGGTCGAACGTAGGCCATTCATCATTCTCAGACTCTCGACTCCTCTGGGTGAAGGCCAGATAATGCTCCAGCAAGCCGAGACTGTTCGCCTTGTCATGGCTTCAGGCGAGGCTTTGCCAGTGACTCATATCGAGGAGGGTGACCAGATTATGGCACTCAATGAAGCCAGCATGAGGCATATCGGTAATGCTGTATCAGGGGAGGTCGCTGAGAGATGACCGTTCTCGGAACTGGGACAGCGAATGCTGGCATTTCGATTCTGCATGCGGCAGGCCTCGGTAAGGGTTGCTCAGTGGGAATAAACCTCCAGTGTGAGGTCAGGCTGGTCGAAGGAGTCAGCCAGCCTACGGATGACCACCACGGACTGCTCGACTCGGTGATGCAGTCCTGGATTGATTCGAACTATCCCAAATTCAACGGAGTCGGATGGGAGATTGACAGCCAGATTCCCATAGCACAGGGCCTGAAGTCTAGTGCCGCAGTCGCCTGTGCTGCAATCAGAGCTCTGGACCAAGCCTCTTGGACAGGTCTGAGCGATTACCAAGTAGTCGACATGGCCGTCGAGGCACAGCGAAGATCCGGGTGCACAATCACAGGTAGTATGGATGATGCATGGGCTGTGATTTCCGACGGTTGGAAACTCATTGACCCCGCTGTTCAATCTAGAGAATCAGTATTGATGGAAGGAGATATCGAAGAGGGGCTGGAGATTCTCATCGGACTGAGGGGACCTAGGGTCCTGTCGGCCAACACAATCAACTTTGATTCTCAGAGCAAACTCTTCGAGAGAGCATTGGCATCCCTGTCAAACGGCTCGATACTATCTGCAATCTCCACTAATGGTATGGCTGTTTCAGCGGCCATGGGTGATGATGAATCACTGAGATTATGCAACTCTTTGATTGTCAGAGGAGCCCTTGCTGCTGGCGTTAGCGGCTCAGGGCCTGCAGTCGCAGCAATCTGCCACGCCGATTCGAAAGATGTAGCAGAGATTCTCGAGGACTCATGCGACCGAGTAATCAGAACTGGATTCACTAGCCATCCTACAATAGAAGAGGAGGCGAGTAGATGGGAATGACACTAGGTGACAACCTCAGAGTAACGCTGTTCGGAGAGAGCCATGGTGCCTGCGTCGGTGCTCTTGTAGAGGGCATTCCCGCAGGAACTCCGATTGACGAGGACGAACTGAATCGGGCAATCATAAGCAGACGTCCTGGAAGAAAGGGAATGTCTACCAGATCAGAACAGGATGAGTGTGAACTGCTCTCAGGAGTGTACGAAGGCAAAGCTACAGGGTGGCCAATACTGATGCTGACTCATAATTCGGATGCAAAACCATCTGATTACTCGTTCCTACCTGATCAACCTCGTCCAGGACACGCCGATATGGTCGAGAGCATCCGGTCAAAAGGATCCAATGATCCTAGAGGAGGAGGTTCTCATTCCGCGCGACTCACATACGGCCTAGTAACTGCGGGCAGTCAAGTCAAATCACTGTTGGATGAGGTTGGGTGGAGTTGCAACGCCCACCTTCACAGCGTGGGAGAAATTGTGGCCAAACCGCTGTTTGAATTGGAAAGAAATACACTTCCGGATTCTTCTACGGACATGGCGAGACTGAATTGCAAAGATCCCAAAGCGGCTACGGAAATGTCCGAGTTCATCGAATCCGTCCGTAAGGACGCGGATTCCATAGGCTCATGCGTTGAGGTTCTGATTACCGGACTACCAATTGGCCTTGGTGAGCCTTGGTTTGATGGAATCGAGCCCGCATTAGCTCGAGGTCTGATGGCAATTCCTGGGGCCCGTGCGGTTGAGTTCTCACAAGGAATCAACTCTTCCAAAATGAGAGGCTCGGAGCACAATGACAACTGGATTCCAAGTTCCGACGGCCCTGCTTTGGAAGGCTCTGATTCCGCCAGCGCAGATGGAGCAATTGGAGGGATTTCGACTGGCGCCCCGATGAGTATCATCATTCACTTCAAACCACCTAGCAGCATCCCTCGCGAACAGATGACTCTGCATCTCCCTAGCAATGAGGTGATGCCTCTCAAGGTAGGTGGCAGACATGACCCAGTTATCGGGCCCAGAGCAGTTCCCGTAGCTGAGGCGGTGGCAATGCTGGTGATTGCAGATTTGGGCCTAACTGCAGGTTTTCTGAAAATGCCATAATCAGGCATTCTTCTCTTGCATTTGTTGAATTCTCAGGGGCAGGTTGATTGCGAACATCGCAGCGATGACTGTGAATACCATCACAGTCCCCAGGGCGACTCCGTACACACTGGTTAACTCAACACTCTCACTAAGGCGGTGAGCTGCAACCTCATCGAACAGACCAACGAAGGCAGGTATAATCAGGTTAATCATTAGAGTCAGGAGAGCAACCAATCCAGCGATTACTGGTGTAATCATCAGCGACCTGTAGTATTTGCTCGTAATCTTGGTGACCTGCATCACATAGACCTCACCAGTCCGGATTGAGGTGTCGAGCATGGAGAATCTGATTATGCCACTGGTCAATTCGATGTACATGACTAGGAAGACGGCATAGAGCAGAAGGAGGATTTTCTGATAAATCTCCTCCTCAGGGAGGAGGTCCAGTCCGAAATCGACCTTACTGCCTGCGAATCTAAGAGTCACCACGATTAGCAGAGCGTAAGAGATGATGATTGCTCGCTGATCTCTCTGAGTGATTCCGTAGATACCAGCAATCAGCCCGCCAATCATTAGAATCAAGTGGATGATTCCGCCGAATGTAGGCAATCCTAGCGCATTAGCTAGTAAGAACCAGGCAGTACCGCTAACGGGAGTTACCATGAAAGTCAGGAATCCTAGCATCACCAGAGTGACTGTTGCTAGCTGTTGTAGGCTGGAAACCATTCTATCAGGAGGTAGGAATTTGGTTGTACTGACAATCGGCCCTCCGAAGAAGGACTCGATTACCGTTGGAACATGGACCTCTGGTATGGCATCCTTGGGAATATCTGTGCTCGACTTGATACGGCCCGCCGCTTTCTTTCTGCTAGGGGCCGATGAGCGAACCTTCTTTCCTTCATACAGGTGAGATGTATCGCTAATTTCGTCAGTCTTTACTTCATCAGCCATTCAAACACCTCCTAGAATCCCCTAGCCCCGGCTAGTGCGGTATTGAGTAGCATATCCGGCTCCCAATCCATCACGAAGGCACCTAGGCCCCGCAATTCACTTAGCAAAATATCCCGCTCGGTCTTCAGGACCTCGTAACCAGTCCTGTCAAGCCTTCTGGCATCGAACTCGAATTCAAGACTGCTTGGCGATAGTATTGTGACATCGAAGTTCCTTGAGCGCAAATCTCTCACAGCATTGACCACTGTAGTATCATCCTCAAGCGGGCTGAGGATGATTACTGGACTGCCTCTGTTGATATGAGGCATGATTCTGTCTGTGACAATCTTCAGTGGAGTGTTGCCCTTGGCCATAGCACCGGCAAGCTTAGTCAGTAATACGAACAATTGCTTCTTTCCAGTGTCCCTGTCTACTGATACAATCTCATCCCCATAGGTCACTAGGCCAACGGAGTCCCTTCGAGATAGGAAGTACTGAGACAGGCTCGCTGCTGCTCTGGTACTGTAGACCAGCGAATTCCGGCTGACCGGACCTGTTTCAGAGATGCCCCTACTATCGACAATCAGAATAATGTCGCTGACAGCGTCTCGCTCATACTCGTTAACCATCATCTTACCAGCGCTTCTAGCGGTTGCATTCCAGTTGACCTTCTTCATCGGATCTCCTGGGATGTATTCTCTGAGATTATAGAAGTTCGAACCCTCACCTGGGTTTCGTATGTTTACAGCCCCCGTGAAGATTTTTGGGACCCTGCTCTTAATCATCGCATCCTTGATATCCTCCATCTTGGGGAAGACTAGGAAGTCATCGTAGAGATTCAGCTCGCGCTCGTTGTGGAAGAGCCCAAACGGGTCTTGCACCCTAATGCACACCGGACCTATGGTGTAGAATCCTCTGAGAGGAGTTTCAATGGTGTACGAAATCTCGGTCTCACGCTTGGGGCCCAGTTCCATTAGAACATAGTTGGCACCCTTCTTGATTCGCATTACATCGGGCACTCGGTCTCTGACCTCCAGAACCTTGGAGAGATTTGAGCGGTTCTGGATTCTCAGTGTGACATCGATTTCCCCGTCTTCGAATATGCGGGCAGATGAAATCTTCCGCATCGCTGTAATGCTATGCAGTTGAATACCCTCGTCCGAATCGTTGTCTTCCAACCTCCTGCCGGTTGATGCAACATCGGCATGCGTGGTTCGGAAGGCTGCCCAAGTTAGGAACGAGAGCAATACTACGGCTACAGTGACAAGTTGCGAATTCCGGAGTACTAAGCCTAGGAGGTACAGGGCTATGGCTAGGGCTGCGAACATCGCAGACTTCCTGCTCCATGCCAAGATCTCACCTCCTATCGGTAATCGGACCTAACTCAGACCGTCGGGACCTGCACTTGTCTCAGGATGTCTTGGATGACTTCGCCATTCTCAAGACCCTTAATCTGGTGCTCGGGCTTCAGGATGAGTCTGTGCGCAATCGCTAGTTCTGCCACGGACTTGACATCGTCCGGAGTCACGAAGTCACGACCTCGCATTGCTGCTGCCGACCTACCGGTCTTCAGCAGAGCCTGGGAACCTCTTGGCGAGGAACCCACCAGGACTCTTGGGTCCTCACGAGTCTTTGCAACAATCTCGACCATGTACAGTCTAACTGCTGGGTCTACGTAAACGTCCTCAATGGCCTGCTGCATAGCGACAACTCTAGCCGGGTCAGTGATGACCTCAACCTCAACCTCGTCCTTCTTTCGCTCGATTCTGCGGTTCAAAATCTCGACCTCATCGGCGCGGTCAGGATATCCGACACTCATCTTGAACATGAAACGGTCAAGCTGAGCCTCAGGCAAGGGGTAGGTACCCTCCTGCTCCACAGGGTTCTGTGTTGCCATGGTCAGGAACGGCGCTGGTAGCATGTGAGTGATCACACCTACAGTAACTTGCTTCTCCTGCATGGCCTCTAGTAGTGCGGCCTGCGTCTTCGGTGGGGCTCTGTTAATCTCGTCAGAAAGCAGTAGGTTGCAGAAGATTGGCCCAGGCTTAAAGCTGAACTCTCCCTTCTTTGCATCGTAGATGTTTGTACCCGTGATATCTGCTGGAAGCAGGTCGGGAGTGAACTGGACACGCTTGAAGTCGCATCCTAGCGCGTCAGCGAAGGTGTTTGTCATCAGGGTCTTAGCAAGTCCTGGATAATCCTCGAACAGCAGATTGCCGTTCGATAGGATGTTTACCATAACATTGTCAATCACATGTGCCTTACCAATAATGACCTTCTGCACTTCAGTACCAATTGCACTGGAGATGGCTCCTACGGCTGTCAGCTTTTCACTCATCTTCTTCTTTCCGCGAGCGGCTTCCGCCTTCTTCGCGTAACCCGCTTCGACATCGTCGGGCGGACTCTTTTCTTTCTTGGCTGGTGGTGTTGCATTCATTCTATCTTCTCTCCATTTTAATTTCTCTTACCCCACCGTCTGATTGCTTGCATCATCTTGCGCAACTCTTGGGGGGAATATGTCTTGCTCTCGCTGTAAACTAGCTCTACGAGCCTCGGATCTCCAATCATCGATTGGACCTCTGATGGTTGTTTGGATGCCATCTCATCCCTAGTCAGGTCGTGATGGACTCTGATTTTGGTAATCAGTGCCTGTTTGACTCGCAGTCGGTATGAGCCTGGATCAAGTTTATTCGGCCGCTGATTGAACTTGGTCAAATCAAACACATGTCTCCAGTTCTCCTTCTGTGGCACCACCATCATCGCCACCAGTAGGAGTAGTCCGACATTTAGCACGACCAGCCACTTCAGGAAATTGTTTGAGGTCAGCAGCACGACAGTCCCCATGCTCTCTACAAATGGAGCTGAGACAACCCCAGTAATGTGACGGCTCTCGTCGAAGACCACCTGGAAGTTAGAATTCTCAAGCCTAATCTCTCCGGAGAGCTGGAGGTTGTCATGCTCCATCATTGAGTGGATTAGCAGATTATAGTAGACCTCGTTGCCGAGCCACATGTTGTTGTCGTGAACATCTTGCATCCAGCAGCTTCCGACGACTCCTTCACAACTCTCACTGAGTCTGCGTTCGCCTCCAGTTGCTTCTCCCAAGGTCCACAGCCTATTCGAGAATGCCTCCTCATCGGAGACGAATACTATGCTACCTGTGACTCCCATTTCTCCAACATCACCGCCGATGCTGGACTGACCTTCTCTAACTTGGTCATAAGCAGTGATGTTGTTGTAGTCGACACGGATAATCAAGGCCAAATCGCCTGGGGCAGGATTCATCGGATTGCTGGCATCGCCATCTCCCATCAGGTCGATGAAGGCTGAGGACGAGGCTGTGGCTAGAATACTAACATCTCTCTCGTCAGGGTGAGTGGTATCTCTCTCTGAAGGCTCAAACTTCATTCCCGTAGGGGAGCGGAACATGATTGGAATCCGACAGGATGTAGGGTTCTTATTGATAATCTGGAATTCACTACATCCTCTGTTTGCAGCTCCTGCTTGCATCTCATTGACATCCTCTCCTACTGCAGCGACGCTCCAGACGTTAAGCCACGAGGGATAGAATGGGTCATTCTCCTGGTCATACTCTAGATAGTGCTGATTCTCATCCTGTAGAGGGAATCCGAAGTAGGTAACACCGAATTTAGACGCGAGCCTGTTGGCATTGGTTCCATCAGCAGCCACGATGACTTTACCACCTTTCTGAGTGACGAAGTCGTAGATAGCATCTGCCTCGGTCTCATCAATTGGCTTCTCAGGGGCGATGATTAGCAGCATGGTCCTGTGAGGATCTTTCCAGTCATTGACAAGCATAGGCGTAGACATAGTGTTGGCGATGAAATATCCTTCACCATCCGCACCAAGGGATTCCCTCATGTCGGAGATCTGGTAAAGTTCCTCTTCCTCATACGCCGAGTAGGCTGTCGACTTGCCAATTACAAACAACATCGGTAGGAGAAGAAGCATCACGATTGTGACAGCAATAGCACCGACGATGTAGGTGCCGAACTGAAAACTTCCCTCGTCTTCCTCAGCCATTAGTAACACTCCTTTTTCATTATCCGCAAGCGAGACAGCACCTACGGTGCTCGTGGGAGTCTAATTCCACAGTTATAGATTGCTGAGTCAAGTTTGTTGTTCACAGCCAATTTGTGAGTGTCTAGTGTTCTTTTTGCACCCTCTCAAGCACTTAATTCAAGAGGAAATATAACAGTCAGAAAGACCTCTTTCTAGCATACCCCGCAGCAACTGCCAGAGTAGCAACAATTGGAACAATCCCCAACGATGGCAGACTCGTGCTGACCACCTCTGAAACCTCGTCAGTCTCACCCCCTCCATTACCTCCTCCGGCACCCTCTTCATTCTGCAGAGGCGGCTCGACGCTAAGTGTGGTCTCATCACTCACGACCGATGACTCGCCAGAATTCATCGCACCATTTGACGAGATTGAGACCTCAATCTTGCAGTTCCTCCGGGGGTGACTTTCTGATGCGGTTGCAACCAGGTCGGCCTCAACAGTCTGACCAGCCACGATGTTCTGAGTCATCAGAGAGTCAAGCCCGTTATCGGTAGTCAGCAGCGGGCAATTATCGGTGATCTCCACATCGCCGACCTTGTCCTGAACATTCCCCCTGTTGACGACGCTAACCCTGAGGATGGCGTCAGAACCAGCGTTCATTGGGCCTACTGGATCAGAGATGTCAACTTCCAATGAGTAGATTGTGGGGATTCGTAACTCTCCAGTTGCCTCTCTATTCTCTCCGGGCAGGCCCACAGGTAGCCCAGCCCTAGATACTAGATTCGCCCTAATCGAGAATTCTTCCTTGGAGTCGGCAGCATAGCTCCAAACATCAATGCCTGAAATTCCGAGGGTGAACGATTTGTTCTCACCTGCCCCAATAGTCTCCGACTCCGGCCCCTCACCCTCGCCTTCAAACGGCACTTCGTACTCGAATTCGACAACTATGTCGACTATTTCCTCGTTGCTAACAAAGAATACTACTGATGCTGTCCCATCCACTTTGACATCGAAAGGAACATCCTCATTATCCTGAGGATAATCAATACCGAGTTCCCAAGATCCGAACTGGGCATGGGCAGTGGTCGAAGAGCAAACGACCAGTAGCGCGATACCGAGGATGAGATATCTGTTCATGCTAGACTTCCGTTAGCCCGCTTCCAGCGCGTTTTGTTAAGACCTTGACCATCTTACGTCTGTAGGACGGAGGGTACCAGGTATTCAGCACTGGCCTGACTGCCGCACGGATCGACTCCGCCAACTCCTCGATACTTGCATCTCCCTTCCAATCATCCAGAATAGATTCAGCCTCTTCACTGTGATATCCGGGGATCGACTCCAATCCAGTAGTAGCAACCCTGAGGTTAGCAGGAGGGTTGCCCTCTACGGGCTTCCATGCCACAGCTACTCCTGCCTCCGGAAAGTCCCATGAATCGCGCTGTCGAAGTTTCTGGTAGTCACCGACCCATTCACTCGAGTCTTCCGGCAGAGTGAGATGAGTCACGAGTTCCCCTGGTTGTAGCACATTCCTAGTAATTCCATCCAACTCGAAGAACTCGTTTAGTGGCATAGACCTAACTCCGGACGGGCCGACAAGGTGTATCTGAGCCCCCAAGCACATCAGCGCAGGGGCCAAGTCCGCTTGGTATGTTGCGACACACTGGGTATTCTGATTTGGAATGACACGGCAGTCGGCGCCAGTACCGCAGTCGCATTTGTAGCACCACTCGATTGACTCACGCCACTCCTCTGATTGGTTGAACCAGAAGCATCGAGTGTCTAGGCAGATGTTCCCGCCTACGGTCCCGGAGCGCCTAATCATCACACTTGCCACCATGCCTGCGACCTTGGAGAGAAGAGGATGCGTATCATCAGACTCTGCTAACTCATGCAACCTGACCATAGCCCCGATGTGAGAGTTCGACAACTCAGATAACTCCGACAACTTAGCTAGAGAGATTACATGAGGCTTAACATTGAGATGCCACTTGTAATTTGGTAGCAAGTCAGTTCCACCAGCAACCCAGTCGAACTCCTCTCCAACTTCGGCCAACTCGCCCGCTAGAGAGACGGCGTTTTCAAGCGTCTCAGGAGTGTGCAGGGTGAATGGAGGCATCCGCATCACGCACCGCCCCCGTGTCTTCTCTCAGTATGCTTCCATGCACTTCCAGCGAGCCGAGGAGTCTCGACATAGTCGCCACTAGGAGTCACGCTGACAATCCATCTCTCATCCTGCTCATCAGCAGGTACCAAGGGATCGAACCCGAACAGTGCACCGTTGTGATATGGAGAATCATCCTCCATCGATGCACGAGCGGAATCTCGGGCGGCATGTTGCGCGGCTCTCTGCTCCAGTAGACCCTGCAACTCTGAACACTCGAGTCTGGGAGATTGTAATTCCAAAGGCCCGACTCCCTCCTTCTTGCACTTCGCCTCAATGAGTCGATGCATTCTATCCGGAGTAATCGGTAACTCACTGGTCCTGATTCCTATGGCATCGTAGACAGCGTTGCAAACTGCGGGGAGAATCGGCAGTAGAGGACCTTCTCCCGCTTCCTTGGCTCCAAACGGACCCTCGGAGTCATTCGACTCGACGATAATCGGCACCACCTCGGGCATTTCATGGACGCTCGGAATCTTGTAATCGAGGAGATCGGGATTAATCAGATTACCATTGCGTCCGTACTTCATCTCCTCGCTTAGCACCTGACCCAGCCCCATGTGGCACGAACCGATCATCTGCCCTTTGACCGAGAGTGGATTCAGGGCCTTGCCACAGTCATGGGCGGCCCAAATTTTGAGCACCTTAGTCTGACCAGTCTCGGCATCGACCTTGACTTCGGCCACATATGCCGAGAACGAGTATGCAGGGGCAATTCCAGCACCGGCCCCCTTGTGCACCCTCCCTAAAGGAGGGGTTCGATATGCCCCAGAAGAGACCAGGGCCCCCTTCTCCTCCTGGGCTTTGTGTAGAGCTTCGAGGTATGAGGTTCCGACACTGGGATCACGCTTGTCGTAGATTCGTCTGTCCCCAATTACTAGTTTCTCCGAAGCCACTCCGGTCAATGAGGACACGGCTTCAAGCAATTGCTCCCTGATCTCCATAGCCGCGGAGATGGCCGCATTGGCATTCATGAATGTCACACGAGATGAGTATGAACCCAAATCCACTGGAGATGTATCTGTCTCACGGCTCCGTACCCTAATCATATCCAATGGCAGACCTAGGACCTCGGCGACCGATTGAGCAATCACAGTGTCCGAACCTTGACCTATTTCAGCGGCCCCGGTATGAACAGTCACTCCTCCATCCATGTCTATCTTGAGATGAACAGTGGCATGCGGGAACTTGTTCGGTTCCCAGTGTATTGGAAGGCCACTGCCCGAGATGAAGAAACCACATCCGATGCCTATGCCATGCCCATCGGGTAACTTACGGAATTTATCATCCCAGCTAGAGGCTTCCTTCACTCTCTCCAAGCATTCTCTCATGCCAATACTTGTCACCCTGAAACCTGTGATTGTCGCAGAATGCGGTGGCAGCAGGTTGGCCAGCCGAAGAGTAATCGGATCTACTCCGAGCTGTTCTGCCAGATCATCCATTCCAACTTCGACTGCGCACCGAGAATTGACTGCTCCATGCCCTCGCATGGCCCCACTCGCCGGTTTGTTAGTCCAGACTCTTGCCCCGGTGTAGTGGAAGGCCCCTATTTCGTAGGGGGCGGTATGCAATACTCCGTTGTAGTAAGTGGTGACATGCCCGAAGGATGCGAACGCCCCGCCATCGATTAGAGCGTCGGTCTCTATACCGCAAATTCTCCCCTCGGAATCTGCATGTAGGTTCATCTCGATTCGTGAAGGATGACGGCCTCTGTTTACCCAGAATCCCTCCTCGCGATCGAAGTTGATTCTGACAGGCCTGCCCGACTTACGCGACAGGATGGCAGCACACATCTCATGTGGAAATGGGTCAGATTTGCCACCAAAGCCCCCTCCTACGAAAGTACGGTGGACATTTATCTGATGCATGGGAACATCGAGCACATCGGCCAGAGCACGGTGGACATAGTGAGGGACTTGCTGGGGCGTGTAGAGTGTCAGTCTACCTGATGGATCCCAGTTTGCAACCACCGCATGTGGCTCGGTGAACCCGTGATTGGCACCAGCGAAGAGCCAATTCGAGCTATGACTGGCAGTTGCGTTAGCAGACATCCCTCCAATATCTCCAAACTCCTGAAACACTCTCTTCTGGACATTCGATGATCCTATGTGGTAATCTCCACGGTCATGAATAGGCTCCTGCGAGTCCTCAAGGCCCTTTCGCATGTCGTGGATTGAATCTAATTCTTCGTACTCGATATCGATTAGCCGAACGGCCTCACGTGCAGTCTCCTCATCCACGGCAGCCACGCAAGCTATTGGATCACCTACATGACGAGCCTTTTCTATGGCCATGGCATGCTCATCCTTGGTAACGGGTAGAACTCCGAATCGAGCAGGTGCATCATCTCCAGTAGCTATTGCGACAACTCCAGGCAAATCCAAGGCTGCAGAGATATCGATTGACAAGATCCTCGCATAGTGCCGTGTGGATCGAACAATTCTCCCAATCAGCTCACCCGGCAGACGTATGTCATCACCGTACTGGGCCTGACCCGTGACCTTCCAGCGACCATCGATCAAGCCCGTAGGCTTCCCAATGGTTGATCCAGTAATCAAATCGTCGTGCCGGTGCCTGCCGGATGCCTTGGAAGCGGCTATCTCCTCCTCATCTCTGGGCTCGCTTGTCCCGCGACTTCCTCCTGACCCGGGACGGGGGAACGGCAGTTTACCGCTCTGCTGGCGATAACCCTCGACCTTCTTCTTGCCGGACAATTAATCGCCTCCTTCAGTGAGTTTCGGGTGCGGATCACTCTTGGCGTCGGTTGAGTCGCTTGTAGTTTCACCCGAGGTTAGGATATCGGATGCAGCCCTCACAGAATCTACGATTTGCTGGTAACCGGTGCACCTACACAGATTCCCTTCTATTGCACCCTTAATCTCCTCATCATCAGGCTCTGGGTTCTCCTCTAGCAGAGCTGAGATTACCACCAAAAACCCCGGCGTGCAGAAACCACATTGACTTCCACCGCATTCAGTGAAGGTCTGCTGTATAGGGTGAAGGTGGTGACCGTCGGACAATCCCTCGACAGTGGTTATTGAGCAACCGGATGCCTCCTGAGCCAAAGTTAGACAAGACAGCCGAGGCTCTCCGTCAATCAACACGCTGCAACATCCACAGGTACCCATATCGCAGCCCCGCTTAGTCCCGAGGCTACCGGCTTGGTCGCGTAAGACATCCAGTAGAATGGCATTCCCATCGATGTGCAGGGAGACCTCTTCTCCATTCACTTCGCCAGTCCAAGGTAGCTGCCCGGAGCGGGGCAGCATGGGTAGTCTGAACTGAACCATCAGGAAGCCACCATGAGCAGCGCCCTTTGAGCATTCCTTTGACCCCTAGGGGGTCAACCAATGTCATCTCCGGCCAATTTCATTATCTCTTCCTCGGCCCTTTGAAGATGCTCCCCTAGGGTGCTACGAGCCATTCCAAGCTCGTCTGCTAACTCCTTGAGGGTGACCTCTGAATCGGATTCGTAGTACCCTCTCTTAACCGCATGAGAAACTACCTGCCGCTGCCGTTTGGTCAGCGTACTGGACCAACCATTCCGCTCCCTACCTCTCAGTGATTGTACACTCACCTTGTCAGGAGGTAGTACCAATCTCAGAAGAGTTAGGAAGCGACTGATAGATTTCGAGTGGCCAGACAATCTGAGCTCCATCCCACGCTCTGCATCAATCCCATAGGGAGGCTGGACATGAATGTTCGACATTTCGATTGCTGAGACGGCCAATGGGTGCGTGCAAAGAAGGCTGACTAAGATACCGTCTTCATCCTCCTCATGCTGCTCAATCACTTCGAAACTGTCGAATTCTGAGATTTCATCTATTGAATGACCCTCACGCATCTTGATCTCAGCGAGTTGAGTCACACTTCCAGCACCAACAGCGAGATGTCCGAGGATTTCCACCCTTTCCGCCACTTCTAGGAATCTAGACAATTCCTTAGCGCCGGTCAGAGAAGATATTTTCCATCTCAGTATGACCTTTCTCACATCATCCCCTAGGAATCATTCGTATTGAATGCTCGGGAAAACTAACCCCAATATGCTTCACGGATATCTTGGTTGGCCTCCATGCACATGACTACATCGCTGGGCCGTGAAGGCATTGTGGAAGTACTATTCAAGTGCTCGATTATGGGTAGAACATTACTCTCATTCACAACACCCCAGCCGACCTGAGTGCACGGAGCGATGGGAGAGATAGGAGTCGTCCCAGAGAGTGGGTCCCAGGTGTTGAATGAGGGATACCATCCTGACAGGTTTAGCGCATCACGAAGATCATCGTTGGTGAGGGAGTAGTTGGTCCCGTTGACCATCAGTCCCCCTCTAGTTGTTGGATCGGCCCCAGAGGACATGTCTCCGAACTCAGACCTTAGACTCATCAGAATCTTAGATAGAAGGCCAGCAGTCCTTGGGGTGGCGAACGAGGTCCCAGAGGTCTCGTGATAGCCGTCGATATCATCGTGATTTGGCAGAACTTGCGTCCAGTCTGCTGCCACATCTGGGTATGAGCCACTCATTGTTTCTTTCTGATCATCCCCTTCCTCGGCGTAGCCGGATACTCCGATACTCCAAGGAGGGCCAGCTGTGGAATCCTGGACCGCAGGCGAAGGAGTGTTGTCAGCAGCCCCAGTGTGGATTTTCTTGTTCTGAACCACAGCGACCTTGGTGGCGTCTTCGATACCCGGGACTGGGATGGAACCTATTGGGCCGAAGCTTGTTGTGATGATGTCCACTAGTGGCTGGTGAGCAGCGGCGAGTACAGCAGCATCGCTGAATCCCTCTACGAAGAATATCACAGCATCTGGGTTGGCATTCAGAACCGCTCCAGTGACTGCTGTACCATGACCATCCTGAGGGTCATCGAGAATCGGGATGTCGGTATTGTCATCTGGCGTGGTGCCGATGATCCTAGTTCCCCTGAACCAGACGATATCCGCTGAGGTGATATTGTCCCAACAAGTCTCCTTATCTGCCTCGTATCGCTCTTGCCAAGTCCCTACTAGAGTGACATCACAAATCTTGTTCACCTCTAGGCCATCTAACAGCCATTGAGGGTATGTCTCATTCATCCTGAAGTGATTGTGATAGACATTGATTCCGGTGTCAATCGGGGCGACCACACTGAATGCTCCGAAACCCTCTTCCTCTTCCGGCATTATCTCAGGAGGCTCATCATCACCCCATAGCAAGCATCCGCTTAGAGGAGTCACGATAACCAAGAGAGAGAGGACTAGGGCGGTACTGCGCACAACCCTCCGCGAAGATGGATAGATTTCAGTCTTAGTTACCTACGATTTCTACTCTCGGCATATTCATGAACACCACCATAGTGACATGACTTGAGGGGTAACATTGGGTTTCGCTCTACGCAAAGTCGTCTCAGGTTTGTTTAGATATGTTTCAAAAAACATTTCCAAAATCATCGGTTTCATCTTCGTCGCATTCAATAAGATGCCCGTAAGAGTAGGTTTGGCAATAGTAGGATCAATATATTTGGTACTGACTTTCATTTTCGCCGTTCTTTGGGGATGGTTCGCAGTTACCATTGAGAATGAGGAGATTTCCAAATCAGTTCAGGATTCATTCACAGTAATTCTGGTCATCATACTAATTTGGATTTCAATCGCGACCTTCATACCCAGTTTGGAAAGACAACCCGAAGTCGTGCATATAACCGAGGAACCACCGACTAAGGTCATCGAAGTAAAGCCCAAGACAGTCGACTTGGACGAAGACGAGACAGAACTGGTTGAGTGATTAGGCCTTTTCGAGGGCCATTATCTCAGCACAAACCGCGACGGCGATTTCTTCAGGAGACTCAGCCCCTATATCGAGGCCAATTGGACATCTAACTGAGTCCACCACTTCCTCCGAAAGCCCCTGAGTGATGGCTGCCTCCCTGAATGCCTTCCACTTGACCTTCGAACCAATCGCCCCTATTCTTGGACGAACCTCCTCACCTGACTTGCTAAGCAGGCCGAGCAGTATGTCTTGGTCGACTGACCAGTCGTGACCCAGGAGTAAGATATCGGAGAATCTAGAGAGAGATTCTGAATCCTCCTCTCTGAGGAATCCCTCCACAGAGTTAGGGTGCAACTCGGTAGCATAAGGGTACGCATCCTCGCTGGCGTACTCCTCCCTCACATCGAATACGCTATGTGACCAACCCAGAGTATCGCATACCAGTGCGACTGATCGACCAACATGCCCCCCTCCAGCAATCAAAATATGAGGAACTGGATCAATCACTTCCATCGACACTGTGACCCTGCCCCCGCATAGGCTGTCTAGGGGCGTCGCTTCTTGTTCCTTCGCATCCTTGTAGAGTACAAAAGTCTCGACCCTGCCTCCCTTCTGGCGAACCTCCGCACGACCTCCGTTCAGCATTCCTTGCAAGGCGTTCTCGACCTTCATCTCCAATCCAGCCCCGCCAACTGTGCCAAATCTCGCACCCTTTTCGGTAACTGCCATCCGAGCTCCTGGCTTACCAGGGACGCTGCCGCTGGCCTCGATTACAGAGGCCATAGCTACACTCTGACCACGCTCGAGCATATCAAGAACCCAAGTCAGGACGGCCTTTGTCACGATTCCGGGAGCGGCTACCGAGCCTTTGGGGTTACGCTTACCCAAGGGCTACATCAAGTACCATCATTATGGTAAATCCAAGCATAAGTCCCATGGTTGCAATGTCTCCGTTCTTCCCTCTGTGTGCTTCAGGGACCAACTCCTCGGCGACTACGAAAATCATCGCGCCAGCGGCGAAGGCTAGGGCGTATGGTAGAATTGGCGTCATGTAGATTATCGCTGCAGCCCCAATCACTGCTGAGATAGGTTCGACTAGAGCAGACAACTGGCCCCACCAAAAGCTCTCCTTTCTGGATAAACCCTCGCGTCTTAGTGGAACGGAAACTGCGGCGCCCTCAGGGAAGTTCTGAATCCCTATTCCAATAGTAAGCGCGATTGCAGCCCCTATACCATCACCCGTGGCCGCTGCTCCGAAGGCAACACCCACCGCCAAACCCTCTGGGATGTTATGCAGGGTGATGGCTGAAATCAGTAACTTGCTTCTGTGCCAAGTGGTCTTGACTCCCTCCACCTCTTCGGGCGGAGCTCCTGGATGGAGGTGTGGAAGGTAAGCATCGATAATCCGCATCCCGATTCCCCCTAGTATGAAACCAAAGGCTGCAGGAAGGACCTTCTCAAGCCCCTCTCCGGCCGTTTGGTCTATGGCAGGACCGAGTAGCCCGAAGCAACTGGCCGCAATCATGACACCCGCAGCAAAACCAAGCATCCCATCAAGCACCTTGCGGTTTATCTCAGAGAAGAAGAAAACAACTCCAGCGCCAGCCGCAGTCATGAACCAGGTAAAGAGTCCGGCAAGAAATGCCTGTAGGATGGGATCTAATCCCTCTAGGGTATCAATCACATCCATGCCCCAGCGCCCCCTCTCCTACAAATAGGATTTACCTTAATTCTGCGAAGGCGTCTTCCAGAGCGACCAAGTCTGATGCTTTGTCTACATTCAGGTGTAAATGAGGATCCAAGACCTCTATTCTAACAGGTTCAATGAGGTCCCTGAGAGGCACAGATGGTGCGACTTCAAGGATTCTGGACGCATCCTCTTCTGAGAGCAATAGCGGGTGACCACCGCGACCACCACTGGCAGGGCAGGTGGTAGTACTTGCAGCCAGCAGAGAGGTTAGTGTGGAGTCGGAGAATCCGGGCCTATCTACTGGTACGATTAGGACCGGGCCTACTCCAACAGCATGTATTCCGCACTGAACTGTTCCAGTTCTACCCATTTCGGGATTTGGATTGACTACTATTTCGGCCTCTGGCAATAGAGTCCGAATCGATTCCTCAAGCGATCTCCTAGTCACTATAGTTACTTTGAGATTAGCCTGTTGCAACTTCTCCCCTACCAACTCAATTAGAGTCATGCCCCCAACTTCCACCAATGCCTTGTGCATTCCAAGACGCTCACTCGATCCAGCGGCGAGAATTATTGCTCTGTTAGTCGCCATCGGGAACGACCTCGTCTTCTCCGCCCACCAGTATACCATCAAGCGGTATTGAGTCGTCCTCATCTTCCAGCACATCATCACTATCGAAGAATCCTCGATCGCGCAATTGTATTCCAGCGAATACCAATGTAACTAGTAGTGCCAGAACAAGTAAAGCGAGTACGCCGACGATAATCCCCATGGCCGAACCTCCAGAATCCGATTGAGCGATTTTCTCCTCTCCCATTATGTAGATTCCAACGGCAAGGTTAGTCGATGCTTCATCACCAGCAATGCCGCGAACCAGGATTACTTGTTCACCTTCGACTGTATTGTTTGGTAGGAAGCGAAGACGATCTACCAGCAGTCCGTGTGTGACCTCAAAAGTCTCGCCACCAACGGAGAAATCAGCTAAGTCCATCCAATTATCGCGCATATCCCAAGTTCGCCACTGTACTCTCTGTATGCCGCCTTCCAGATTGAATACAACAGAATCGCCTTGACTGATGTAGACACGATTGTCATTTCCATATTCGCTCTGCAAGGTGATATTGAGGGCAAGACTGAGCTCGTAGTAGTAGTTGGCCGCCTCTTCAACTGCAGGCTGAGCGTTGACATGCCCGTGCCCATACACATTGTTCTGGCGATTCTTCGGAATCAGGTCCTCAGCACAAGGCTCGTTGGCAAACATGTAGTGGCATTGCCTGTAGGTGGAAGTCTCCTGCATTATGTTCCTTACATCGAACGGACTGAGGTCCGGATTGGCTTGAAACATCAGTACACCAACGCCAGCTGCTCCAGGAGTAGCCATACTCGTTCCTGATAACGCAACATATCCATCACCGGTGTTTGCATCCGGAGCATTCACACTACTTCCAACAAATGCAAGATTAGGCTTGATTCTACCCTCCTCGCTCGGACCTTGGCTTGAGTAAACCGCAATCGAGGTATCCTTGTCCACGGCACCGACCGTGATTGCATCCTCAGCACTGCCCGGAGTCCCGATTTGAGCGCTGAATGCTGAA
>Ga0066366_10000087_pt1 | contig 19324 bp, 17 predicted proteins | sample Knorr_S7_td_250__FD_77334 | JGI IMG/M metagenome (GOLD analysis project Ga0066366, IMG submission 77334) | Marine microbial communities from Southern Atlantic Ocean transect - Knorr_S7_td_250_ad_252m_LV_B | ecosystem: Environmental > Aquatic > Marine > Oceanic | place: Atlantic Ocean...
AAGACCAGAATACGTTGTCCACCTAAGAACAGTCCGGACAGATACTGTCTGTTACCATCTCCCAAAAATTGTCTGACACTGTTACCTTCCTGTTCGAAGGCGCTGGCCTGTAAGCGCAGAACTTCCTGTTCCAGCGCTTCGATGTCAGAACGCAATTTAGCTACGTCTTCTTCAGTGGCCATGCTGCTGTTTTCTAACGCTGCCAATTCCTGCAGAAAAGTATCAATCTGTTCCATGATTTGGCGAGCGAGCCCTTGTGCTTCAACGACTTCGAAATCGACATCCGACAGAGTGTTGCGAATTCTAACTAAACCCAATTCGCCTTCTTCAACTTCCTCCCGTAGTAAGTTTATCTCGGCCATTAGCTCACGGTTAGTTTCCTCTGGTGAAATCGTACTTGAGTGATCGAGAATCAAGAAAATTAAAATCACCGCTCCAAAGCCACAAAACATGACATCGAGAAATGCCAGGCTTAATGGATTTACTTTGCGTCTGTTGGATTTACTGTTACTAGCCATTCGCTACCTGAATCAAACTAATTTCTTCACCATCGCTCGCAAAACGAATGCGATCCCCCAGACCCAGTAATTGCTCACCAGCTACTGGTTTATCGTTCAAAAATACTTCTTGTTCTCCACTAATGAGATACACCCCATCGCTTCTTTTTTGAATACGACCAAGTGACTCAGGCAGATCTTCGATGTTCATCACAATTGCTTTTACAGCAGCTGCACTGCCGTTAAGTTGTACGTTGTTTTTTATTTCGATACTGTTTATAGAAATTGCTCGATTCAAAAAAAGTGCATGAGTTGGATTATCCGCAGTTTCAGGGGTATCACTTGCGGTTTCCTGCAGTCTTAATGACTCCATAGGAAGTCTATTCACCAGATGAATGCCTTCATCAGAACTGTTTATAATATCTCGGTATTGATAACACGCTGTGTTTACCGCATGATCTTCAACAATAGCCACGTTGCTATTCTGATTTAATGAAGCCTGGAATGCAGGCAATTCTGCGAGGCTTTTACTCAATAGTAGTTGAGCATTGTTACTCAGTGTTATTACACTTATCTGTTCGTTAATCTTTTTGTAGTACTCGTTAAGACTAGTAATTAGAGTTGCTCGCGGTAACTTTGCTGTATGCATGGCGCTTGCACTCTTAAGCTCCAGCTGCAACGTTTTTTCTTTTACATCTTGCAAAAGCCACTTTGGCAATTCGTTATACAGCTGTTGTTCTGACTCTGCGTTGTGTTGTGGATTAAAGCGACACTGTTGAATAAATATGTCCGTTGCAATCTGCATCATCAGATTCATGAAATTTTGACTACCTACTCCAGGTATTTGTACAACGCCTTCAGTTACCAAATGATCATTGACTACTGCTAACTTCGTTAGCACTACTTGATGTAATTGAATGTCGGCAAATACGATGTGCTCGGATTGGGCCGCAGTTGCCGTTGCTGCCAATGCGGAATCAACAACTCCAACTGTTGTAAATGGGCTTTGTTGAGCGAGGCCTAATAAGATAGCTAGCTGTTGTCGGGAAAAGTTTCCTGGTACGGCAAAGATGACATCGTTATTGATTTCCCAAACTTCTGCCAGATGCACTAACTGCGCGTAAGCCAAGTCAGCATAGTGTCTAAATTTATTCCCGTGGGAAATTGGCTCGAGATTTAGATCGTGCCAATACTTATTGAAACTGTTGGTTGGTTGTAATCGCGCCTGCTGCTCAGCGGTTTCGCCAACTTCTAATTTGTCGTCCACCACCAGAGCAAAACCAGGGCTCTGGACGATGATGCCACTTTCATCGCCGACTTTTATGCCGCGGTCGTTAAGCTCGATTACATTTAGAGCCATCTAAGCTTGCTCGCCTTTATCGGAAATCTGTAAATGTCTGATCAGACGTTCGTCACAGTAGTTCTGACAATCTAATACCAGTCGATCTTGTATTAGCTGCAACTGGTGTAAAAGAAACATTAAGAAAATACTCACCACCAGCGCAACGAATGTAGAGTTAAAGGCTACCCCTAAACTCTGAGTGACACCGGCAATGTCTCCCGCCACCGCCTGATAGGCCTGGCCGAGGGCGGTACCAATACCGCGCACGGTTCCAAGGAAGCCGATGGACGGAATCGCCCAAGCGATATAACGTACGATGGTAAGTTCCGTTTCCATGCGATCCGCTTCAGTTTCGCAGGTGTCTTTTATTATTGATGATACGGCTTGAATGTTTTGGGTGCTTTGAAATCGATGTAATCCTGCTAATAGTGCTCTCGGTAATAAATAATCTCTTTCTTTCTCAGACAAGGCTTGAACAGGTCTGGCGATATTGCGTGAGTCTTCCGGCAATATACTCATCCCATCCTGCAGTTGTATCAGTGTTCTATCTAATAAAGTCTTCTGTCGAAGGGTGTGTTGGGTTTTCATGCCGATAATGGTGACAGCCCATAGAAAGAAAATGATGCAAAATTCCTGTTCGTAGTTGCGCAAGATAATAAACACTGAACGTTCCGGTACTAATTCCGGATTCTGTTCTTGCATCAATGCTTGCTGTTCTTGAATTAAGTCAGCATTCGGTCGAATGACCGTCACGTATGTGCCGTGTACAATAATAATCACTAAGATGAGTGCCGCTACCTGAAAGAGACCTTCATACATGGAGCCTTGCTTCATAAACTATTCCTTTTCTAATATAACCGGAACGCTAAATATCAACCGGAAATGAAACACCCAGATCCTGTGAAATTTCTTCTGTTGGAATGAAACGCGAGTTTGAGCCCTCCTCTTGTTCTTCAGCCTCATCCCCCAGGATTAATTCGTCGTTCTCAGCAGCGGCTAATTCTTCTGAAGAGAGGTTTGTGTCTAAAGCTTGTTGTTCGTTCTGGGACTCTATTTCGGCTTCTTCGGTAGCCTGGTCTTGGGCCCAAACACTTAAAGTGCATAACAAGCTAAAGAGTAAAAATAATTTTTTCATTCTGAAGTCCTCTCAAAGAGTACTCAGTCATTTATTCAAGGTAGCGAGCAACGCGAAAACCAACATCATCCCGCGGTTCTTCGCCAAAATCCCGAAATGACAAGCGCATTTCGGTCACTGCGCCATGGGCCCAACTGGATCCCCGGATGGTGTGGAACTGTCCCAATTTTGGACCTAATGGGTCTATTTCCACACCAATCGCGCCGACGGCTCCGTAATAATCATGTACCCATTCTGAAACGTTTCCGGCCATGTCATACATTGCATAATGATTCGAATCAAAGGAAGCAACCGGTGCCGAAGCAAAATAATTGTCGTTGTAATTAAACATTATTTCGCCTAAATAATTTTGTGCGGTGATGTCAGCAAAATTTCCTGCATTCTCCGGAGGTGGTAGTTGATCTCCCCAATGATACTTGAGGGTGTTGCCACTGCCATTGGTTCTTGCTACCCAAGCCCATTCCGCTTCGGATGGCATACGGTATCCAGTCGATTCAGGATTGAAGCCAATAATGTCTTCACCTTCGATTTCATAAAATAAAGACAGGCCTTCCTGCTCGCTCAACCAGTTGCAATAGGCCGCGGCCTGAGCCCAACTGACCTGCACTACCGGTTGCGCTTCATTATTCAAACTGACACCTGACACTGTTCCAGAACTATGATCTGTATTGAACCGGCGGTAGTCTGAATTAGTCACTTCATTAAAGGCCATATAGAAAGGTCGTTCCAGTTGTATGTCACGCAAGTTCTCATTGGGTCTTCTTCCGGCTTCACGTCTGGAAGCACCCATGGTGAAAGCACCTGGGTAAAACAGTTTCAAATCCTGACCCACAGCCGTCGTAATAATTGGTTTTATCTGATCGAGGCGAGCTTGCTCCAGAGATTTCAGAGAAATGCGAATAGCCTGATCTAAGCCGGGACGAGAAGTAAATTCTGTTGTGTAAGGAACAAAACCTTCTTTACGAATTTCTATTTGCTGATTCGCTGCCATCAGCTCGATAGTCTGGTTAGCCAGCCCCCTGAATTCACCATTTACATAGAGTTCTGCGTCTTCTGGTTGGGCTATTACACTGACACTTGCCAGCTCAGGGTCCAGACTAATGTTTAGCTCTCTTTCCTGATTGGGCTCTGTACGAATGCTAGTCTTTCTTGAGTGATAACCGGTGTGGAAAAACGTTAGCTCATGATTCTGACCCGGTGGTAATGCTACTTCTAATGGAGTAAGCCCCTGGTATTCCCCGCCAATAGTAACTGAGGCACCAGATGGATTGCTGCGTATAAAAACCAGGCCATCGGCTGGCTCCAATTCCACCAGAGGCACAGTGAAATCATCCCCGGCAATAACATCGAAATCTTCTTGCCAGGCCTTATGGCCTGCTAACTTAAGAGTGAGATCGCGCCGGCCTTGGAGAATTTCTGCGTTAATAGGTGTTCTCCCGATTACTACACCATCTAGCAAAACATCAGCTCCTGCCGGTGCTGTCGACAGGCCGATTACTGCCCAGGCTGGCTCCAGGCTGGCCTGGTAGCGCTGTTCTACTTCCCGCCCTTCGATGTCGATGGTCTCACCGTAATCAAGGTAACGATCTACGGAGATTGTCATCTGATGCTCACCCGGCTCGATAGGTACGTCGATCAGAGGAGTCACACCGATATCGACACCGTCGATTTGTACCCGCGCGCCATTAAGCTCCATAGTCGCGATTGAAACTTTGCCTGGCAGTTTACGCATCTCGAATGGATGGGTTTGTGCTTGTTCATTATTTACCAAAAGCAGCGTGTTGGTATCGTGATAACCTTCGTTGGTAAGTCCGATGTCATAGGTTCCGGTACGAATTAAGTAACGCTGACCTAAACGAATATGTAGCCCACCACTAATTTCAATCTCAGCGGTTATAGGAGCAACTTCTACGAAAACTGATCGAGCAGTTAGAACAAACCAGCCGGCGATGCCAGAAAGAATTGTGAAGATGCCAATAATGAAATGTATTGGTTTAGGTTTAAAAGTGACTCGCGCCCCTTTTTTATCGTGAGGCGTAAAGTCTATAGGAATTATGGGGTCAGCTGGCCCATTAACTATATCAATGTCGTCATCAATGTTATCCACAGTCATTACCTATTAGTAGCAACTATACGTTCTGAACATTGCACAACAACTTCATCTGGAGTTTGCCCGAAGCCAACTACAAACTCTTCTCTGACTTCTCGATAACCGATGCGTTTACCCACTGCAACATAGCGGCCCGGCTTTAATGAAACCATGGTTTCCTCAAACAGACCTAAATTACCGATTCGCAATATAGCTACATCAGTAAGATTGTCAGAGACCATTCTAATATCTAGAGGTACTTGTGAAGTTTCTAAAAGAACTTGTAGTCGATCGAGCTGATCAACTAATCGTGGGCCGGGACTTTCAATTGCGCGACCGGTGTAATAGATATCTAAAACTTGCTGGAAAACATCGGCTTCATAAAATCGATCTGGTGTCTCGATCGACCCAACCAACAAATCGTCAAGCTGAGCACGTTTACTTGCATAGTCTCTGCCGTTAATAGCAAACACCAGGTTGGCATCAATGACCAGTACATTGTCATATTCAGTTACCGCAGTGTGCCATTCTTCCTGAGCCTCTGCTGCATTAATGCGCGTTTGAATTGCTGAAATTTGAGCATTAGCAACTTCATTTTCAGTTTGCGTAATTGCTGCTATCGCCTCTTCTGCATTAACGCCCAAAGTTGCTGCTCGTTCGAATTCAGCGATTGCTGCCTCAGGATCTCCATTTTCTAGCAAGGCATATCCTGCCGACATAATACCCGCAAATTCTTGCTCCAGTATTAAAGTGGAGATTTCATTTATTTTCTGTTTTGCAACTTCATTATAGCTGTCGAGGTCAATAATCTCTCGATACATGTCTCGGGCTGAATCCAGTTCGCCATCTTCCAGTAATTCTTCTGCTTGAGCTAATAATCCCAAAACTTCATCCATGGCAAGGGATCTTTCCAAACCGATTTGCGCGGCTTCACTATCTCGGTCGAACAACAAAGCTAAGGAGAACTTATCTTGAGCTAATTCCGACTCTCGATTAGCCAAAGCATTCTGTCCATCAATGAGTGTTTGTTCTAAAACCGTCGGCACAGTTTCTAGGATTGCCAATAAGTCATCGCGACCATTGGTATAGGAGTCGACGGCTAATATGAACTCTTGTCGACGATAATAATCATCACCGATACTCGCGACTTCCAATGCGGCTGCATAGTCTTCCTCTGCCCATTGGTCGACTTCAAGCGCTTCCAATACGCCCTGATGCTCTAGCAACTCTGCTAATACATCCTGTGCTTCTTTGCGCTGCCTGGAACGCTGTGCTTCTTCAAAAGGAGAAATTGTTGAAGCCGCTACTTCCTCTTCTGGATCTTGTAAGAGCTCAGAAACGTCGACACGCCGCTCCAGTGGCAACTCGTACTGGCTCACAATAGCAGGAAGAACGAATATCACCAGTAGCGCAACCAGAAGTAATCCGGCTACGCTAATCCAAATCCAAATAGGGGGTTTATTCAATTCTACGGCTGTAGATGAATTGACATAAATCTGGTTCTCATTGAAACCAGATTGTTGCGACTCTTGCTTGTCCTTGTCGACATCGTTTTCTGACATATCTATTTCTGTGGATAGAACGCACTTAACAAGTGGTTATAGTTGTCCTACTTCTGCCGAATAAAGATCTGCCATAATTTCGCGCCACTGCTCGTACTGTTCTTCAACCGACCCTGAAAGAGTGATAGTACGATCATCTAAATTGATGACTTGTGGAGCGACTTCATTTTCTAAAGATTGGCCAAGTTCTTCTAAAGCTTCCATGTGAATTCTTGCTTCAGCCTGCTTATCAAATCCGCTCCTAAGCAGATAAGCACCAGCACCAACAGCAAAAGCTCCGCCAGCGACAGTTCCATAATTAGAGCCCTGGGTTGCAGCAGCCAAGCCACCAACTACAGTCGCGGCACCCGCGATAAAGCGACGCCGTGCTGAAGCTTCAATTTCTCTTAAAGTGATTGTTTCGTAATAACTCTGTTCGCGCCAGGAATCATAAGGTAAACGCATTTGCCGCACATAAGTTGCATAATAGTCCTGAACAGTATCGATAAACATGAAGTCGCGTTCACGTATATCGCGAATTCTACCAAGCATCGGATCTGAATCCGCCGGCAATGACACAATCTCTAAATAACCATCGCGGTTCTGTGTCAGATAGTCATCAAAAACTTCAGGAGAAAATCGCTGAGCGAAAAGCATTTCGGAAATCATGCGGATCTCCAGAATTTCATCGTCTTCGATATTCGCTTTTTTCCAGGCTAACAAATCGTTTGCGATGTTGTTATATAAAATTTGGAACGGATCGTTTTGCTGACGTTGTGACGGGTCGTAGCTGAACTGACTGATTTCCTGTTCATAGAGTTTGGTATACCAATGCCGTCCAGTTGAATCTTTCACCTCGATGCGCATGGCCATTGATTCACCATTGGATTCCAAAATGGTGCCATTGATATATAAATCCATAGGACTGGAAACGTTGGGCATTAAACGCACAATTCCCCAGTTAGCTGAGCGCTGCAAAGTTTCTGCGACGAGGAACGGTGCATACCGAGATTCCGCTACTCGAATTTGTGGATTAGTAAGTTCTTCCTGATCGTCATCCATATCGTCCAAACCTGGATCGAAAATTGCGACACCAACATCGAGTAATAAATCTTCAGGGACATTCTGACTATCCTGAATCACAGGAGTATATGAAGTGGATTTAACAGTATGGGTTGCACAGGCGCTCAAAAAAGCTGTAACCATTAAAAATCCAATTATGTTTCTGGCAAGGAATCTCATTGCTCTTCACCTTCGCTAATACCTGTATAGTTTCTGTATTCATCCCAGAGCGCTTCACGCAACTCAGGGTCAGGTTCGCTCATTGCTGCTTCTCTCAATTGACGCGCAACTACGTCGTCGTCACGTCCGCTAGGAATGTCTTCTGGTGGTGGAAACGTCTGATTAGGCTGAGGTGCTGATGAAGCAGACGGCTGTGTCATTACCGGGCCAGAAGGAGACCCAGGTTCAAGTATTTGTGGCCGGCCTTGGGCACCCCCACCGCCGCCACCAGCTTCGCCTCCTGCTTGCGAACTACCGGCCGCGTTGCTTTCATTTTGTGCTCTTTCTCTTTCGCTAAGAATGAAACCGTCAAAAGTTTCATAGCCACGACGTAGTGCTTCATCCAATACTGCTGCGCGTTCGGCGGCAGTAATCGGACCCGTATTCTGGGAATTGATAGTGCTATTCCCACTTAATACCCCATTTGGTAGTGTATCTAGACTGTAATCCCCATCTGGGTTCTCTAATGTTCCTTGGCTAGACCCCGAAACCCCACTTCTTCCAGAATTTAGGTCTCCTGAAGAAGTATCTCTCCCGCCACGACTGTCACCTCGTTGTTCGTCTCCGGGCAACTGTGACTGGGCTCTGGCATCTCCACCAGGGCTGTTCTGTCCATTACTGCCGACTGGAAAGCTAGACGCTGCACTATTTTGACCCTGCTGTCCTTGTTGTGTTCCTCTCCGACTCGCGCTATCGCCAGAAGGATTGGTGACGCCCCTTTCTCCACTGTTAGCCTGGCTCTGCCCCGTGCTCTGGGGAAAGGAACCAGATAGGGTAGGCAGTGCACTGCTGCTTCCGCCACTAGATTGGGGGCTGCTCTGAGATTGCTGTGATCCCTGAGACGAGCTACTGCTGCTCGACTGTGAAGGAGAAGGAAACGATGGCGATGATGCAGACGGACTCGAGCTTGAGGATGGCATTGACGAAGAAGAGCTCGAACTCTGGCTTGATGGCGACGGTGTCGAAGGCATCGATGATGAGCTCTGGGAGCTCGGGCTCGATGATGACGGCATAGAGGGAGAGGGCATACTCTGCGATGACTGACTCTGGCTTGTTGATTGGCAGGCGATTAGCCCCGCACTCAGACCACCAAGTAATAGGATTTTAGGCAGCGTCATGGATAACTTTTTCATAGTCCTATCCTGGGTTGGAACTAAGCAATCTTCGATTTCCGACGTTCATGAGTTTTGACAGCTAATCGTTGAATTTTCGCGTTATTTCGCCGCGGTTCGAGTGATATGTTTGTCATCGCTAACTTACTGAAAATGCGAAGCTTATTAGTACTCCAAACCCCCTTAACCTTTGCTTAACAATAGAACACCCAAGCCTTCGATGCTACAACTTACAGCCCAAAATTAGTACCAATAGCGGTATCGAAATTGATGTCTACCTGAGCGTATTGGAACACCTCCTTCCAATATTGGTCGGAACCGAGAACTTCTTACTTCTCTGCGCAATCTGGAGAGCATAAGCTTGTTTTCTGGAGTTTCCTCACTCAGGACCTCGATGCTGCGAGCTTGCCCAAGGGCCGTAACGTCCAGCTCAACATCTGCGTAATCGAAATTAAACGTTTCTATGCTTGCTGAGTTTACATTGATGTTCAAATTTCGCGGCTCTTGTACATAAGTCGGTATTAGAGTTACTTGACCAAAGAGTTTTTGGACTAATTCCTCAGCATTTTCTTCCGCAGCCAACATTTCCCAAGCACGGAGATAGTAAAAGTCTGCACTACGGCGTCGGTCAAATAATAAATGCCAGTCTCCCAGGTGAGTAATTACTTCGGCTATAGAGTAAACATCTTGAGAGTTCTGCTCATAGTACTCAATAATCCCCCGGAGGGCTGCTTCACCTAGTCCATAGCCCTGGGGCAATATTGAACCACCCTGGTTTAATCTGTCGGCCAGCAGTTCCTGCGTGCCACGAAATTCTGGTCTGTCCACTTCCGACCGGTACTCTGGATAGCGAGCTACCTGATAACTAGAAATGGCCAAATTGCGGAGATAGCGCAAAAAACGCTCGTCGTCTCTTCCGAAATGTATACCCACCAAACGCGCCGCAGCGCGAAATAAAAGCTGGGCGGAGCTAAGTCGAACAGCCAGAGATTCGCCGTATCCAAGATTGAAAGCTTGCATGTTCCACGTGGCGAGCCGATCCAGCACAGGTATAATCCTTGGATCTTCTGACCCGTAAGCTTTTTGCTGTACGAAAAATAAATAGTTGTTATACAAGTCCACCTGTTCCCAATCTCCCAATACCAGATAGCTATCGATCATGCTCTCCAACATTGGTATTTGATCCAAGGTGTGCAAGCCGTTGGAAATCCGGCTGATGTGAATTGATCTATCAAATGCTGCGATTGCTCCAGGATGATTATCTTGTTGTTGCTCCAGTTCCCCAATTGACGCTAGCTGCTCACTAAGTCCACTGGCCCAGACACCGCCGGATTCTTCTATAGACTCCACGATTTCCGAGTACTCTCGAATACTGTTCATGCGGCGAACAAATTCAGGGTCTGCTTCGGGATCGATTGCCAAGTCAGAAGAAACTATCTCTGGTAATTGAGGATCAACCTCTGGCTCTATGGCCACTGGCCTTTCCATGAATCGAATCCGCAGTGGTCCTTGCGGTTGTTCACTCTCAGGTGCAGCTTCTTCTTCCTGCGCACTGGCGGGCGCAATCAGCAAAACAGGTAATAATGCTAATAGACCGATACTTTTTCTGAAGATACTGCTGCTCATGGGCTTTAGCTTTGGCTAGTGATGGAAAGTCCTCAATCGCTTACAAATTCCAACCTGGGATTCTGCCAGCTATCGAGGAGATACGTTCCCTCCTGCCCCCAAGATCAGTTTTTCTGAGGGGTCAGCAGGGTTAACTGTTATATCACCAGTGAAATTAGCGTGTAAACAGCCTCGAATTGCCTATGCCATTTCCCAAATCTAACTGCGAAGAAAAAGAAAGTATGTCTGCGGCGTTGGATCAGGAAATGATTTTTGAGAGTAGCAAATTACTATATTGGTCCACCCGTGCCAGCCAACCCCCAGCAACATAAGTAGTTGCTGAATACTCAATAATAATAGCCGGGCCTGCTAATTCTGTATCTTTCCGCAATTCTTGCCGGCGATACACTTGCGCAGGCTCTGCAGAATCATAGACATCGATAGTTTCAAAATTATTGCAGGCTCCTTTTACTGAATTGAGAGGAAGTGAAATGGATCGCGCTTTAGCAATTACATTAACTCTAATGTTTACGATTTCGATGACGGTACTTAGGTCATAGCCATATCGTTGATTGTGTAATTTCGTGAAGCTTTCACAACAATTCTCTAAATCATCCCACGCCACGTTTAATGTATATGACTGCCCGCGGTAACGGCAATCGGCCGAAAACTTTGCCTGCAGAGACTCTCTCTCCAAACCTTCTTGTTCTAATGCACGACGCCCTTGCTCGGCTAGTTCTTGAAACTGTTCTTGTAAATATTCTGTGCCGGTTGAATCTGCATAAATCCCAACTGTTCGGGTAAATTGTCGACCACGGTCAGCTACCAACATGCCCAGCGCGGAGAACACGCCACCATGTGCTGGGACGATTGCCTTATCCATCTGCATAGCTTCAGCAATGGAGCACACATGCAATCCACCGGCTCCTCCAAAACTCGCCAGCACAAATTCTTTAGGATCATGGCCACGATTGACTGATATCAAACGGATGGCTTTAGCCATATGTTCATTGGCAATAGTAACTATACCGAGAGCAGTCTCTTCTATCGTTAAATTCAGAGGCACACTTAGCCTTTCAATCGCAGCTCGCGCTTTACCGAGATCCAGTGACAATCCATCGGCTAATTCCGAACTTTCTAGCAACCTACCCAATACAAGGTTTGCGTCTGTTACCGTGGCAGATTCACCGCTTTTGCCATAGCTGGCTGGGCCTGGGTCAGCCCCCGCAGACTGCGGTCCAACTTTCAACATTCCGCCGCTATCGATGTAGGCGATGGAACCACCACCGGCACCAATAGTATGCATATCTACCATGGGCACTCCGACCGGAAAGCGATCGATGTGTCCTTCTGTGATTGTGCTTATTGCTCCATCCATTAACGCCACATCAGTGGATGTTCCACCCATATCGAAGCTAATAATTTTTTCAACGGAGATTTGCTGCCCTAAAAATTGAATTGCAATCAGTCCGCCTGCCGGGCCAGACAATAAAAGATGAACTGCCAATTCGGCTGCTTTGTCTGCTGCAATGGTTTCTCCGCTGGACTGCATAATCTGTAATGAACAGCCTTGTAGTTGCTCTCTAAGACGACTGAGATAGCCGTTAACGATTGGCGCTAATGATGCATTTAACCAGGTTGCTATCCCCCGTTCATACTCCTTGTAAACAGGAAGTACTGCTGAAGAACGGCTAATAAATAGATCTGTACACGTTTGTTTAAGTGCTGATTCAAGGCGCGTTTCAAACTTCTCATCTAGAAATGAAAACAAAAGATTGATTGCAACTGATTGTGGATTCAGTTCTTTTATTTTCGTAACCACTTCAGCAACTTCATCTTCGCTTAGGTCTTCAACAATTGAGGCGTCTGCAGCAAGCCTTCCGCCTGTTTCCAAACAGAGTTCGGGTGCTACAGGGGGATCGATTGGTTCGAATTCCAATGCATAAAGTGCAGGGCGGGTTTGTCGTGCGAGGCGCAACATATCTTTGAATCCGTAGTTAGTAACAAAAACAGTTTTCGCTACTTTCCCTTCAAGAATTGCATTAGTGGCAACTGTGCTGCCATGAATAATATGTAATTCCCCTCTTTCCAGCTTTTCTGAAAGTTCCAGGCCATGTATGCCGGCCAAGATTGCTTCTTCAGGAGCATGAGGAGTTGAAAGTGATTTATAAATTCGCAAAGAGTTTTCCGATCCAGCTTCGATGCAAACAAAGTCTGTGAAAGTGCCTCCGGCATCAATACCTAATAATGTTACTGCGTTGTCTTTAGAATCCATTTTTAAAACTACTTAAGACTTTCATTCTCGAAGAGGAATGATTATAACTGCTCTCTTCCCCGGCAACTATTAAGCAAGTATTTCAAAGTGCCTGAACTTCCTGAAGTAGAGACTACCAAGAGAGGTATAGAGCCTCACATAACGAACAAACGAGTCGAGGAAGTCATCATTCGGCAAAAAAGATTGCGCTGGGACGTTCCTAACATTTTATCTGCGGAATTAACCGGACATTCAATTACAACTGTTGCTAGAAGAGGAAAGTATTTATTGCTAGAGAGCGCTAAAGGAACTCTCTTAATGCATCTCGGTATGAGTGGAAGTTTGCGCATCGTAGATAGCGAATTAGTAGCTGGTAAGCATGACCACGTTGATATTGTTTTCGACAACGGTAAGGCGCTTCGATTTACCGACCCTAGGCGCTTTGGTTGCCTGTTATGGGAACAAGATACAATTGACTCACATCCCCTTATAGCAAATCTTGGGCTAGAGCCGCTTTCTGTAGATTTCGATGCTGCCTATTTATATAAAGTTAGTCGGGGCCGGTCCGCAGCAATTAAAACTTTTGTAATGAACAGCAAAGTCGTTGTCGGAGTTGGTAACATCTATGCTGCCGAAGCTTTATTTATGGCTGGTATTAATCCTAAACGTGCGGCAGGAAAAGTTTCGAAAGCCACGTACGAAAAATTGATTCCTTGCATAAAAGAAATTCTCCTGAACGCCATTAACTTGGGTGGTACCACATTAAGAGACTTCACCAATAGCATTGGAGAACCTGGCTATTTTAAGCAGTCACTAAATGTCTACGGCCGAGGTGGTGAAGAATGTGTGCAATGCAAAAAACTACTGACCGAAATCCGACTGGGTCAGCGCAGTACTGTGTATTGCAAGAATTGCCAAAAATAGATTGGTAAGCGAGGACTTAACTATTTTTTATCGCTGCTTCTACTGCAGGATGAACAAATTTAGAAATGTCTCCGCCTAGCAAGGCAATCTCTCTAACCAGAGTGGAAGATATATAAGAAAGATGTTCCGCCGGTGCTAAGAAAACAGTCTCGATTGAAGGGTCCAGTGCACGGTTCATTCCTACTAACTGAAATTCGTATTCAAAATCAGCCACTGTTCTTAAACCACGCAGAATTATGTTTGCGCCCTGTTGGCTCACGAAATCCGTTAATAGCCCTTCGAATGAAGTAACTTCTACATTATCCAAATGACCTAACACTTCTTGAGCGAGAGCAACCCGCTGCTCTGTCGGCAATGTATTTCCCTTCTGAGTATTAGTTCCTACGGCGACGATAATTTTGTCAAACAGGCCAGAAGCTCGTTCAACGAGATCAGTATGCCCATTTGTAATGGGGTTGAATGTGCCTGGATAGACTGCAGTTCTCACGGATAAATATTCCTTACTCGGCGGCTGATGATCATAATAACGAATTGGTATTGCTTGCTCAATCAGCCCAAAAGATACCGAAAGAACTGATGCTCCGACTATTTTTCCTGCCTGCCAGCAAAAAGCCTAGAAGGCCTCCCGCTTTTTACTAAACTTCCCTGCTAATCAGATAGTAATAGATATGACCCGCTTGCTTTCCTTTTACTAAATTCCAATTGGTTGGAAGTTTTATTTCTGATATTGATTGCCCTGCTTCAATGTAAATCCGGCATTGTGAAGATAGCATGTCGGACCGCTCCAATAGCTCGCAACTCTCCACCAATAGGCTTGAGGCAAAAGGAGGGTCAAGAAAAACAATATCGAATGGCTTTGCACTGTTGTGTGTTTTTATCCAGGATAATGCATCATCATGAATTACATGCCCGTTAGTTACATTTAATAGCTCAAGGTTAGAGCTCAAAGCGCTAGCGATGGAGCTTTCTTTTTCAATAAACATGACTTCATCTGCTCCGCGAGAGAGCGCTTCTATTCCCAATGCACCGCTACCTGCAAAGAGATCCAGACAAACTGAATTGTAAGTGCGGCTCTGCAGCCAATTGAACAGCGTCTCTCTTATGCGGCCTCCAGTAGGTCGAATAGCCGCATTGGCAGGAAAGCTGATCTTCCTACTTCTAAGATCTCCAGCAACTATTCGTACAGTATTGGCTTGATTTGTCATTGGTTGCCATCGAAACATATTCGAATGCATCTGGCAAAAGCCGAGACTGGTTAACTGAAAATAAGATAAGCGAAACCCGCACAGATATGACTACATCCTTACAGGTGATAGCATAGCCACTCTTTTAGTTACAGGGTAAATCACTCACCTGGATCAGTAGATGTTTGGTTTTGGTAGGAAAGAAAAATCTGATAACAGCACGAACTCAAACAGACAAATAGACAAGCTCAATGAGGCAAATCTATTTGGTCGATTAAAACTCGGTCTATCAAAAACTCGAGGCAAGTTAGCAAGTGGATTGGGCAACCTGGTACTCGGTGAAAAGACCATCGATGCTAATTTACTATACGATGTTGAAACTCAGTTACTTTCAGCAGACGTCGGCATCGATGCTTGCGACCAAATAATTGAGAACCTCAAATCAAAACTTGCGCGCAATCAACTCGCCGACTCTGAACAATTCATGGAAGCTCTAAAGGCAGAATTAGCGCAAATACTAAAACCTTGCGAATCTTCATTAGAAATTAATGCAGGTGCCAAGCCATTTGTCATTTTAACTGTCGGCGTTAATGGCGTTGGAAAAACCACAACTATTGGTAAGTTGACAAAAAGATTTCAGAGCCAAAACTTAAATGTAATGTTAGCTGCCGGTGACACATTTAGGGCGGCGGCAGTTGAACAGCTGCAAGTATGGGGCGAGCGCAATAATGTTCCAGTGGTTGCGCAAGAAACCGGATCAGATAGTGCATCGGTAATTTTTGATGCTTACCAATCAGCCAAAGCCAAACAAGTAGATGTATTAATTGCAGATACAGCCGGCCGCTTGCATACCAAAGACAATTTGATGAACGAATTAGAAAAGATCGTTCGGGTTCTTAAAAAGCAAGACGAAAGATTACCAGATGAAATATTGTTAGTACTTGATGCCACAACCGGACAGAATGCCTTGAGTCAGGCCGAGAGTTTCCATAGTGCAACTAATCTCACTGGAATTGCGCTAACTAAACTTGATGGGACAGCTAAGGGCGGTGTAGTTTTCGCAATCGCGAAAAGGCTTGGATTACCGATCAGGTTTATTGGCGTGGGTGAACAAGTTGATGACCTGCGTCCATTTGGCGCCGCGCAGTTTATTTCTGCTTTATTCTCAGAGCCATAACTCAATTCTGCGACAGCAATGATTAGGTTTGACCATGATAGTAAACTATGAGGTTCCTTACCTCTACAACCCTCTTTTTTTTCTTCTTATATTTTTCAATGGAGATCGCGATGATCAATCGTGCGATAGTGTTTCGCTCAGCTCTGAGCCTTGTCGTCTACCTGGCACTCGCCGCTGGCACTGTGGTGGCGCAGGACCCACCCCGGACCGAGTTGGGCATCCGTCTGGCTGAGAATCACGGCGACGGTGCCTTCTACCGCTTGGAGGAGGTGAAGCTGCGGCAGACCCCCGCCTACCCAGCCGGGACGCTGTATGCTCTTAAGACTTCCGACGCCGCCTACCGTACCTATATCGCGGGCCTGCGTGCTGTGGAGGAAGAGGCCGGCGTGACGACCATGCTCTTGAACGACGTCCTGGGCCGGACGCTGCCCGGTCGCCCGGAGGACTGGCCCTTCAAAGCCTATTGCGAATGGGACGTCGTGGTATTGAAGCACTACCCGAACTGGCGGGCATGGGAAATGGTGGAGGGGAGCGCCGCGCAGCACGCGGCCGTCGTGCACCGTGGGGCCGCCGTGGCGAACGAGCAGATAGTGATTACCCCGGCGCCGGAGGTACCCCCAACGCCGCGGCAGGTCACCAACAACGACCCGACTGACAGGGTTTTTTATATGGTGAATCTCATCCAACTCCGCGAGGAGGCCTTCTACCCCAGTGGCGAGTTTCCGGGCTCGACCGGTCGCGAGGCCTACGCACGTTATCAGGGCGGCGGGGAGCTGAGTACGACGGACCGCGTGCGATTTGTCAGCGTCGAAGTGCCCGATGCCCTCAACCCTACCGGCGTCAGCTGGTGGCGCATGAACATCGTGCAATACCCCAGCTTGCGCGAATTCATGGAGATCGAATTGACCCCCGAGTTCCGCCACATCTGGCGCCACAAGGACGCGGGCCTGAGTCCGATCTGCAGCCCGGCCACTGTGCCGACCCTGCCCTAGTCATCGGTGGGTCAATCAGGGTAAGCCGACCTCACCCCCGGGACACACCCCCTTTCACCAGAAAGGACTTTACAATTGGCGCCAATGCTGGAAAATTCGCTTCCCGTCGTGATTTTTGGCCTTGAAATCTGACTATGGCGACCCAATATTCGGCTGTACGTATCGTTCAAGGTATTTGGCGAAATTCGATGGCACTGTAGGAATTGCGGAAAATTCCGCTACAGCCCAGTAATTGTGGGCGCTGCCAATCGCCTCTAAATAGCGAAATGAACGATAAAATGCTAAAATAGGATTTTTACGGTGCGCCAGAATCGGCGTCAGTGATAGACGAAGAGAGAACTTCAAACCTAGTCATGAGCACTGGAAAAGAATTACAAGTTATTGATCCAACCACTCCGGGTCGCGATTTAACTGCGTACATTGCGTCAGTTAATAGTATCGCTGTCCTCACTCCGGAGCAGGAAAGAGAACTTGCTAACCAGTACTACTACGATGACAACGTAGATGCAGCCCGCCAATTGGTCATGGCCCATTTGCGATTTGTTGTGCACATGGCAAAAACTTATTCAGGTTATGGCTTATCCCAAGCAGACTTAATCCAGGAAGGAAATGTTGGCTTGATGAAAGCAGTAAAGCGTTTTAATCCTGAAGTGGGTGTTCGCCTGGTTTCCTTTGCGGTCCATTGGATCAAAGCGGAAATGCACGAGTACATTTTGCGTAACTGGCGCATCGCCAAAATCGCCACTACCAAAGCGCAACGAAAATTATTCTTTAATCTGCGCAGTTCTAAGAAACGTCTTGGTTGGCTAAACAACGAAGAAGCTGAAGCTGTTGCGCAAGACCTTGGAGTTGATGCAAAAGTTGTAAGGCAAATGGAAGGGAGAATGAGCGCCTATGACACTTCCTTCGATGCTGAACCAGATAGCGACGAGGATGCAGTTTACCGTGCACCTGCATACTATCTGGAAGACCAAAGTTCTGATCTTGCCTTGAATGTAGAAGAAGCTGAGTGGGAAGAAGTAACCAACGCCAGCCTACAGCTCGCCATGGACGAGCTCGATGATCGCAGTCAGGACATTTTAAAGAGCCGTTGGTTGAGCGATGAGAAATCAACGCTACATAATCTGGCAGATAAATACGGTGTTTCAGCGGAGCGTATCCGTCAACTGGAAAAGAATGCCATGAATAAAATTAAGGTCCATATGGAAGCCTAAGAATTTAAACGGGGAAAAAGCCGCGCTCTAACCGCGGCTTTTTTTTGCTTGAGATTTGCCTAAAATCCCACCCATGCCAAAACTATTAATACTGTTCGCTGCCATCAATGGATTTCTTGCGGTCGCGCTGGGTGCGTTCGCTGCCCATGGATTGGAAACAATAATTGCTGCAGATTTACTAGAGACTTTCGGCACCGCTGTGGACTATCACATATACCATTCGCTGGCGCTATTAGGAACAGCAGTGCTGGGATTTCAATTCCCCCAGGAAAAATTTCTGAGACTGGCCGGAATCCTTTTCCTGCTTGGTATACTCTTTTTCTCTGGCAGCCTTTATCTGTTAGCACTAAGCGGAGTCCGCTGGCTGGGAGCAATTACTCCCATCGGTGGAATTTTCTTTCTAGCAGCCTGGGCCAACCTGTTTTGGTTCGCGTATAAATTAAAGTCATAGGGATAGATACCAATGGAAGTCATCATAAACGGTGATCAGCACCTGATTGATTCATCGTATTCGCTCATGGACTTACTGGTGAATTTAGAAATGACTCAGGGACAAATTGCTGTAGAACTCAACGGCGAGATCATTCCAAAAAGTACATTTCAACAACAACAACTCAGTGACGGCGACAAGATTGAAATCATTCAAGCAATTGGCGGCGGCTAACACAGGAGCTAACGGAAGAAAATAATGACTCAGCATGAAGACACTGCCCTGCAAGTTGCAGGCAGGACTTACCAGTCACGCCTAATAATCGGTAGCGGCAAATACAAGGACTTTGACGAGAATCTAGCTGCACTTGAAGCCAGTGGGGCAGAAATAATTACCGTAGCAATTCGGCGGGTTAATCTCGGTCAAAATGCCGATGAGCCTAGCTTGCTCGATGTAATATCTCCTGAAAAATACACAGTTCTGCCAAATACTGCCGGTTGCTACACCGCAGAAGATGCAGTGCGCACTTGTCGAATGGCGAGAGAAC
>Ga0066366_10000089_pt1 | contig 18975 bp, 17 predicted proteins | sample Knorr_S7_td_250__FD_77334 | JGI IMG/M metagenome (GOLD analysis project Ga0066366, IMG submission 77334) | Marine microbial communities from Southern Atlantic Ocean transect - Knorr_S7_td_250_ad_252m_LV_B | ecosystem: Environmental > Aquatic > Marine > Oceanic | place: Atlantic Ocean...
ACCCAGCAGGGGAAGGTGAATCCTTTCTGTATTTCCCAGTTAAGAATCCATTGGCGAGAGGAAAGTATGGGAGAATACCAACCCCATATTTGCCGCAAAAAGGAATTAACTCTTGTTCCACATTCCTTTCAAGCATACTGTAATGAGGCTGAGCACTGACAAAAGTCTGTATACCTAATTCTTTTGAAGTCCATACCGACTCACATACCTGCCATGCTGTAAAATTTGAACACCCAAAATACCTTATTTTGCCTTGAGTAACCAGATCATTCAACGCTCTCAAAGTCTCTTCCACTGGTGTGGTTGGGTCCCACCAATGAATCTGATATAAATCTATATAGTCTGTACGCAATCTGGTCAGACTTTGCTCTACTTGTTCCATAATATGCTTTCTTGAGTTTCCAGCTTGGTTAGGTCCTTCTGACATACGACTTGAAACTTTAGTAGCTATCACAGCCTGTTCTCGCCTACCTTCCAATGCCTTGCCTATATATTCTTCAGAGAGGGTATTGCCATAACTATTCGAGGTATCAATTAAATTAATGCCGACATCAAACAGCTGACTTATAACTTCATTTGAACTCTGGTAATCCAATCTTCCACCAAAATTATTAGCCCCCAGTCCAACAGCAGAAACCTCCAATCCAGAATTTCCTAATTTCCTATATTTCAAACTTCAACTCCTAATGAATTATTATTTTTTCAGGCCTAGATATAAAATAGCCGTCTTCTTTAGTGATTCGAAGTGCAAATGAATGGGAATCTATATCCAACGCCATCTCACGATCCTCGATAGGCCATTGTGGGTATAACGGGTTTTCATATTTTTGGGATTCTTCTCCCGATATCACCAAAGAGCACACAGCTTCATTATCTGGCTTTCGACCTTGTAGGAGGTTCCTCATATAAAGACCGCATTGCTCGTCCTCGTCAGCTCTTGTTCTCCCTTCAAGACCCATGGCCACCAATGTGACTATTTCCGGTTTGGAATAAAGGATATTTTTGACTGTTGCATCGGCAACTGCGAACGATCCTCCATATACAATTTCCGCGTGGCAAGCGGCTGTGACCCCGACAGTGCCTGCTCTGGTGGATTGAATAATAGTTTTACCTGTCAAATCCACATTCTTCAACTCATAGGGAGAATTCCCAAAATCAAAGCCTTGCGGTTTTTTCCCACCAACTTCCCCCATCAAAAGGTCTCCTCTACCTTGTTTTTGAAGATCAAAAGCCTCTTCAATTTCTGCGACTAATACGATCTCTTTGGCCCCATTCTCAAAAGCCACAGCCTCTGTCGTGAAACATCGAAAAACGTCTATAACTACCACAAGTCCCACTGCATCTTGGGCTCCAGGCAGCAAACTTCCCATTCTTATTTCCAAATTAATCTTCCTGTTCTCTCAATTCCATAGGTAGGTTAAAAGTTATATTTTCTTCTTCGCCCCCCATTTCAATTACTTTGTCGGGTTTAATAAAATCTATAATCTCCTTAACAAGTGAATCAGGTGTGGAGGCGCCTGAAGTTATTCCGACATTAGATACACCCTCCAACCAACTCATATCAAGTTCTTCAACGCTATTGATCAAAAAGGCTGGTAGTCCATTAGCTTCCGCCACATCCTTTAATCTATTGCAGTTGGAGCTATTTTGAGCTCCTACGACTAAAAAAACTTCCACATGACCGGATATTTCTTTAACCGCTATTTGTCTGTTGGTTGTTGCATAACAAAGGTCATTTCTCACTAATACATCACCAAAAGAATTCTGAATGTTTTGTATGGATTTTTCAGTGTCGTCCACGGAAAGAGTGGTCTGAGTTAGTACTGCAACAGGAGTTGATTCATCCCATTTTGGCGCATTATATGGTTCCCTATCGTCTACAATTTCCATGTTTGTCTGACCAGTTGTACCTTTGACTTCCTGATGCCCTTTATGACCAACAAGGATTATTTTTCTTCCCTCACGGTCGTATTTTTTTGCCTCATTGTGAACTCTAATCACCAAAGGGCACGTCGCATCCAAAACATCTAATCCTCGTTCTTTTGCTTTCACGAAATCATCTGGAGCTGAACCATGTGCTGAAAAAACCACCCTTGAGCCCCTAGGGATCTCCTCGACGTTCTCTACGGTAATCGCACCCTTTGATTCCAGATCATTTACAACATGAGGGTTATGAACGATCTGATGCTTAACATATACAGGAGATCCATACTTTTTCAAAGCCAGCTCAACAATATCTATAGCTCTGACAACACCAGCACAAAACCCTCTCGGTACTCCCAAATAAACGTTCATTTATGCCTCCAAGAACAGCAAATATCGGACACTCAACGTAGGATATCAAATTTATCTTTTGCTCAGGTTCATCGTCACATTGTAGTCGTAAACTCTGAGTCGTTGTATACTAAAGTCAATAACTGTCGTACTGGAGATTCCACTCTATATGAAATTAGCTCAGCGGATGAGTCGCCTCGGCACTGAAACAGCCTTCGAAGTACTAGCCAAAGCCCAGCAGTTAGAAGCCCAAGGTAAGCATATTATTCATCTTGAAATCGGGGAACCGGATTTCGAAACTCCCGCGAATATTGTTGAAGCTGGTAGGCAAGCATTATCTGAGGGATTTACTTCCTATAACCCCTCCCCCGGTTACGATGATTTGAAAGATGCCATAGCCAAAGATATATCTAAAAGCAGAAGAATAAGCGTCAAAAAAGAAAACGTCATTGTTACCCCAGGGGGTAAGCCAATAATGTTTTTCATAATTCTGGCAATGATAGAAAATGGGGATGAAGTTCTATATCCCAATCCTGGGTTCCCTATTTACGAATCGATGATCGAGTTCTGTGGCGGAAAAGCAGTTCCAATGAGATTGCATGAAGAAAACTCTTTCAATTTAGACATAGAAGAGGTGAAAGGCCAGATATCGAGCAAAACTAAATTGATGATTATCAATTCACCAAACAACCCATGTGGAAGTGTTATAGACAAAAAGAATTTAGAAGCGTTATCTGAACTCGCAAAAGAGAATGACATTACTGTGCTATCGGACGAAATATATTCACGTTTCTTGTATGAAGGATCTCATCACAGTATCGCTAGTTTCCCAGATATGATTGATAGAACCGTCATTCTCGACGGTTATTCCAAAACTTACGCCATGACTGGATGGAGAATCGGGTACGGAGTCTTCCCAGACGACCTCGTTGAGCCTATTTCCAGGTTGGTTACCAACAGTGTGTCCTGTACTGCCAGTTTCACCCAAAGGGCTGCTATAGAAGCAACAGACGGCCCTCAAGAAGATTCAAATAGAATGGTTGAGGAATTCAAAAAGCGAAGATCCATCGTGGTAGAAGGACTAAACAATATAAAGGGGATTAAGTGCGCAATCCCTAGCGGTGCCTTTTACGCCTTCCCCAATATCGAAGGAACAGGTATGAGTAGCTCTGACTTTGCGAACAAAGTTCTAGAAGAAGCAGGAGTGGCAGTATTAGCAGGGGAGTCGTTTGGCAAATATGGCACCGGACATATACGGATCTCTTTCGCTAACTCAACTGAAAACTTAGTAGCAGCAATTGATAGAATCCAGAAATTTGTAGAATCTAAAAGCTAAATCTATACCAATTCAGTAGAATAGCAACCATAAACACATTCTAAGTTATATAGATGGATAGTATTAGAGTTGCCTACCTTAAGATTAGCATTAGCCCAAATTAACCCAACAGTAGGTGATTTGGAACAAAATTCAAATTTAATCATCGAGTATATAGAAGAAGCTGAAACCCTTGGCGCCGACGTTGTAGCTTTCCCGGAATTGGCTGTAACGGGATATCCTCCTGAAGATTTATTGCTCAAACCCCACTTTGTCTCCGACAACGTTTCCGCAGCACAAAAAATCGCAAAATCTACAGGTCATATAACAGCCATATATGGTTTCGCTGAACCCGTAAAAGATAAGTTATACAACTCTGCAGCTGTGACTAACAACCAGGAAATGGTCGACACTTACCAAAAGGTACACCTCCCCAATTACGGTGTTTTTGATGAAAAACGTTATTTTGAGGAAGGCAGTAATTTCCCTGTATACGATCTAAATGGAGTAAGGTTTGGGATAAATGTATGTGAAGACATATGGTTCTCATCCGGACCAACCAATGTACAAAGTAATAACGGCGCCTCTCTGATTATAAACATTAATGGATCCCCTTTTAATTTGGGTAAGCGGAAAGAAAGAGAAAATGTCTTAATAGAAAGATCTAGAGACAATGGCGTCTATATAGCCTACATAAATATGGTGGGGGGACAAGATGAGCTGGTGTTCGACGGTGGTAGCTTGGTGGTTGGTCCTACAGGAAATATACTCATGAGGGCTGATCAGTTTAAAGAGCATTTATACATTTATGACTTTAAACTCCCTAAATTCCAGAAATCATCTGCCCTTGAGGAATCAATCGGATCAAAAAATATATCCCTCCCTCAAAAGAAAAAAGAGTTCAAAAGCATTCCATGCCCAACAACAAAAACTATTGATCAGAACGAGGAAATATTCCAAGCATTGGTATTGGGCACTAGAGACTACGTAAAAAAATGTGGGTTTAGCAAAGTGTTGATAGCTTTGTCTGGCGGAATCGATTCTAGTTTAGTAGCAGCAATCGCAGTAGAAGCATTAGGACCTGAAAATGTGGTTGGTATATCTTTGCCATCCAGATTTTCTTCCTCTGGTAGTAAAACAGACGCTAAGACTCTGGCGAATAATCTAAACATTAAAATGGACGCAATCGAAATAGAAGAAATATTCCAAGTTTTTGAGCGGAGCTTAACCGACCAATTTAATGGAACAATGTGGGGAGTAGCCGAGGAAAATATCCAATCCAGAATTAGAGGCAACCTAATGATGGCCTTATCTAACAAATTTGGTTTCCTATTATTAACGACGGGAAACAAGAGTGAAATGGCGGTTGGATATGCCACCATATACGGTGATATGGCTGGCGGTTTCTCAGTAATAAAAGACCTTCCCAAAATGATGGTTTACGAAATTTGCCATCATATTAATGAAAAATACGGAACTGATCGTATACCAGATGCAATATTAACCAAGCCTCCTAGCGCAGAATTAAGATCGGACCAAAAAGATTCTGACACCCTACCAGAATATGAAATTTTGGATGCCATATTAGAAAAATACATCGAACAAGACCTTGGGATAGAAGAAATATTAAAAGATGGATTTGAAGCTAATATCGTCATCCAAATATTAAAACTTGTTGATTTAAATGAATATAAAAGGCGCCAATCAGCTCCAGGAATAAAAATAACCTCTAAAAATTTTGGCAGAGACCGTAGAATGCCTATTTCAAACAAATATCGACCATACTAAAAACATCAATTAATATTGAAGACGTGCTAAAAACCTTTTATTAAATCCAATAAACAAATCTGAAATAAGAGTTATAACATGATTAAAAGAGACCGACTGGTACAAACCTTTTGTGACATCGCTAAAATCGATAGCCCTTCAGGAGAAGAAGAAGATATGGCTAAAGATCTTACCGCGCGCCTAGAGTCCTTAGGATTCACCACAATGAGGGATGATTATGGAAACTTAGTTGCCACAGATGGAAGACCGAATCCAATTTTGTTATCTGCACATCTGGACACTGTCGAACCAGGCCGAGGGATTAAACCTTCCGTGGAAGGGGACAAAATTGTATCTGACGGAACGACAATATTGGGTGGGGATTGTAAGGCCGGCGTTTCAGCAATTCTTGAAGCCCTCGAATCTATAAAGGAAGACGGAGTCGAATTTCACCCGGTAGAGCTAGCGTTTACCAGAGAAGAAGAGATTGGCTTAGTAGGTGCACGGAACTTAGATTTCTCACTTATTACTGCCAAAGAGGCTATTGTGTTTGACGGTGAGGGACCTGTCAGTCAAATAACCGCATCAAGTCCAACTTATATAGGATTTGATATTGAGATCACAGGAAGAGCAGCTCATGCTGGAGTAGAGCCTGAAAAAGGGTTGTCATCCATTAGAATAGCTTCGGAAATTATCATCAGGCTGCCTCAGGGAAGACTAGATGAAACCACTACCGTTAACGTGGGAACGATTGAAGGCGGAACCGTCAGAAACGCTGTACCTGAATCTACCACTGTAAGAGGTGAATTCCGTAGCACGAATTTAGAAAATTTGGATGAGCTGAGAGTCCAGATCACCGATGCAATAAATGAAGTAGAGAGACTGTTTCCAGAAGCCACGATAGATAATGATTTTCATGTAGAATTTGAGACTTACACTCTTACCGATGATGACCCAGCCACAATGAGAGTGAAGGAAACTTTGCGCGGACTAGGTTTAGACCCAATCATGAAATCCTCAGGGGGGGGCACTGACGGGAATGTTTTTCGATTAAATGGCATAAGTTCAGTGGTTGTCGGTATGGCAGACCACGGTATGCATACAGTGAGGGAGTATGTGACTATACCGGATTTAGTTGATGCTGCACACCTATGCGAAGCACTGCTACGGGTTGAATGAGTAAATAGGAACGCAAACATGAAAATAGATTTGGCGTATGGTAAATCAGGATTAATAGTAGAGTTACCAGACGATCAGACTACAGTTATCGAACCTGATTTTTTACCTGGGCTCCCAGATGAATTAGGAGCAGTTAGAACTGCCCTACGAAATCCAGTGGGAAAACCTCCTCTTCGCAAATCCGTAGCTCCAGGCCAAAAAGTAGGAATAAGTGTCTGTGATATCACCAGGCCCATGCCCAACAAAACTGTTTTACCATTGATATTGAAGGAATTGGAACATATTCCCCCGTCAGACATAACCATATTTATAGCAACTGGTACTCATCGCAAAAACACCGAATTGGAACTATTATCTATGCTGGGAGAGGCCCCCATGAGAGGGGGGTATAACATATTGAATCATGATGCTTTTGATCAAGATAATTTAACCGAAATTGGCCTAACAAAAGCTGGTATTCCAATCTTATTAAATTCAAATTGGTTAAAATCAGACTTCAAGATAACCACAGGGTTTGTGGAACCTCATTTCTTCGCAGGATTCAGTGGGGGTCCAAAAATGATCGCGCCAGGATTAGCTGGATTTGAGACCATAATGAATCTCCACGACTCCGATATGATTAATCATCCTAACTCGAAATGGGGAATAACCCATGGAAATCCTATTCATGATTCTATAAGAGAAATCGCGACAACATCCCCACCAGATTTCAGTCTAGATGTAACAATAAATAAAAAACATAAAATAACCAGCGTTTACGCCGGAGAAATATTTGAGGTCCATAAAGCAGCCTGCGAATTTGCACACTCTACAGCAATGAAAAAAGTTGATACCCCTTTCGATATTGTAGTAACAACTAACAGCGGTTACCCCCTAGATATAAATCTATACCAGGCAGTGAAAGGTATGTCCGCTGCCCATCAAATTGTAAAAAAGAATGGAAGCATTATTTGCGCTGCAGAATGCTCAGATGGAATTCCTGATCATGGGTCCTACCGGGAGATACTGAAATCAAAAAAGAATCCCGAATCTCTCATCAAAATGATTGAATCCCCCGATTATCAAAGGCACGATCAGTGGCAAGTACAAATACAAGCCTCAATTCAATTGGACAGCGAAGTGTACCTTAAATCTGATAATCTGTCCGACAAACAAATAGTGGAAGCCCATCTAATACCTGCGCACGACGTTTCTTCAAAGGTTTCTGAGCTACTAAAAGGAAAATATTTGAATGGAACAGTTTGCGTCTTGCCTGAAGGTCCTCAAACTATTCCATATTTGAGTAATTAGACGGGGACGCACTCGTAATATAGAATCCGTCCCAATCTATAAAATAATGTTCGATCGGAAGTATTAACTAAGCCAATTCTACTACGGCCCCGGCCTCTTCCAATTCCTTCTTTACGCTATCAGCTTCTTCTTTTCCCACACCTTCTTTCACAGCCACAGGAGCGCTCTCTACCAAATCCTTTGCCTCTTTTAACCCCAGAGATGTAGCGGCTCTAACTGCTTTAATAACATTGATCTTATTATCCCCGATCTCTTTTAAGTTGATCGTGAACGCATCTTGTTCTTCAGCTGCAGGTGCTGCACCAGCGTCTGCAGGAGCTGCAGCAGCCGCAACTGCAACTGGTGCTGCTGCTGCCGCGCTGACCCCAAATTCTTCTTCTAGATCTTTTACTAGACCCGCCAATTCAATAACTGGCAGTTCTTTTATAGCTTCTAATATCTCATCTTTCGACAATGCCATTTTCCATTCTCCTCATTTTTATTTACTTATGTTTATTATTAAGAACCCTGTTGAACTCGAGAGTTCAACACATTTACTAAATTACTGGATGGAGCATTCAAAGTTCTAGCCAATCGACTTAATGGGTTGTTCAGAACATACACCAGGCTTGCCAAATGTCCGTGTAATTGCCCAACTAATTTTGCTGCCAACTCTTCTTTACCCGGAAGATCCGCCAATTGTTTCAATTGATCTGAAGTAAAGATTTGAGAACCAATCAATGAATCCCTTATTTCTAAACCCACACCCGAATCTTCAACGTATTTTGTAATGATTTTCGCATGTGCTTGTTCATCCCCATAGCCGAATGCTATTGCCGTTGTACCGTCTATGAGATCCTTGATCGCCGGCATGTCAGCCTCATCTGCGGCTATCCCCAGTAAAGTGTTTTTTACAACCTTATACTTGATACCACTTTCCCTTAGGACTGTTCTTAGCTCACTCATCTCTGATACATTCAATCCTGAATAATCAGTGGATATAGCTATCGTGCAACTACTCATAGCCTCTTTTAGTGACTCAATATCCTGTGCCTTTCTATCAGTAGGCATATATTTCTCCACAAAATTTACTTGTATTCATCAGGCCAAAAAAAAAACCCGGCCACTGCCGGGTATTGTATTGAGCCTCATTGGCTGCATCCCCGCCTATGCAGGTCTATTTAATCCAGTCTCCCGGAACCCGCAGTCTGTGGCAACTCAACTATTCTACTCTAAGATCCATAATCCCTGCAATATCAATGGGAACACTTGGACCCATAGTTGATGTTAAAAAAGCTGACCTCAGAAACTGTCCTTTGACGCCTGATGGCCTACCACGAAGTATCGTATCTACCAAGGTCGTAAGGTTATCCATTAACTGGTTCTCTTCAAAACTCGCCTTGCCAATGGGTGCGTGAATTAAAGCATCTTTATCTAATCGGAATTCAACTCTACCTTTTTTAGCTTCGTCTATTGCTCTAGGAATGTCCTCTGGAGCAACAACCGTACCAGTTCTGGGATTGGGCATTAACCCTCTTCGTCCAAGAATTCTTCCCAGCTTGCTTATTTTACCCATCATGTCAGGTGTAGCTATTGACACGTCAAATTCAAGCCAACCATTCTCTATCTCAGCTATCATGTCATCATTACCCACATGATCAGCACCCGCTTGTTTGGCGCTTTCAATTGCATCGCCTTGGCAAAAAACTAAGGTTCTAATCTCCTTTCCGACGCCATGAGGCAACAAGGCAATTCCTCTTACCATTTGCTCGGCATGCCTGGGATCAGCTCCAGTTCTCAAATGTAGCTCCACCGTCTCATCAAATTTTGCCGTAGCACCTCTTTTGGCAATCGCAACAGCCTCTTGGGGCTCATATACAGATTCATAATCTATATCCGACACCGCTGTCTCATATCTTTTTCCACGCTTGGCCATAAAATTTCCTTATGCTAATTCAAATGTGTGGCACAACCTATTCCACAATTATCCCCATACTTCTTGCGGTACCCTCTATAATTTTAATCGCCCCTTCTATGTCTGCAGCATTGAGATCCTTAATTTTGGTTTCGGCAATTTCCTGAACCTTGCTACGTGGGATCGTGGCTACTTTTTCAGCCAATGGACTTCCACTACCCTTAGGTATACCTGCAGCCTTCCTCAGAAGATCTGATGCCGGGGGACTTTTTACTATAAAGTCAAATGATCTGTCCTCAAATACCGTAATTTCTACAGGAACTATCGTACCAGCCATCGAGGCTGTCTTTTCGTTGTATTCTTTTACAAACCCCATGATATTAACCCCATGTTGACCCAGCGCTGGTCCAACAGGAGGAGCCGGCGTCGCCTTGCCAGCCTCTATTTGAAGTTTGATCAAACCTATTACTTTCTTAGCCAATTAAAACCTTACCTTGTTAAGTTTTTTCCACCTGCAAAAAATCAAGTTCTACGGGGGTCTCTCTTCCAAAAAAGGACACCAAAACCTTTACTTTGAGTCTATCGGGATATACTTCGTCAACCACACCCATGAAGTCTATAAATGGTCCTTCCGTGACTCGCACGGTCTGGCCACTAGCAAATCCTACTTTGATTCTAGGTTCATCTGAACGTATCTGATTTAGAATATGATCAACCTCTTCCTGTTCTAAAGGAACTGGTTTAGGTCGATTATCACTTTCATCTTCCGCTGATACAAACCCAGTCACACCTGGTGTATTTCTAACTACGAACCAACTGTCGTCATCCATTTCCATCTGGACGAGAATATAACCAGGAAATATTTTTTTTAAATTAGATTTCTTTTGGCCATCTTTGTACTCCATTTCTTCTTCAGTGGGTACAATAACCTGGAAAATTTTGTCTTTGACATCCATAGTCTGAATACGCTGCTCAAGATTCTTCTTTACCCTATCCTCCTGGCCGGAGTAGGCATGAATTATGTACCAGCGTCTATTTTCTACTTGTTCCTCTAACATTAATATTCACCGTCCACCATCTACAAAATATTGTCAAAAATCCAGCCAAATACAAGATCCGCTGCACCAAGGACAACTCCAAGGATGGCTGCCACAACTAATACCATCAAAGTAAGCCTAAAAGTCTCGTTGGTTGTCGGCCAAGTTACGCGGCGCAATTCACCTATAACTTCCCCAAAAAAACGAAAGTTTACAGACCTTCTAGCAGTGGTTCTTCCATATCTCTGCTGCAATTTATCTTACTTCCCTATGAAGTGTATGAGTTCTGCATCTAGGACAGTATTTCTTCAATTCCATTCTCTGAGGATCGTTTCTACGACTCTTATTTGAGTTATATGTTCTCTCCCTGCAATCTGTGCAGCCAAAGGTAACAAGTATTCGATTTTCTCCTCGACGAGCCATCTAAATTTCCTAATCTAGCTTAAAAAAAGAGCCAGACCAATCCATGTGAACCGATCTGGCTATCATTGTTCTTAATATTACTGTATTACTTTGGTGATTACACCTGAGCCTACTGTTCTTCCACCTTCCCGAACTGCAAATCTCAATTGTTCATCCAAGGCTACAGGTGTTATCAGTTTCACTTTCATCTCAACATTATCACCAGGCATAATCATCTCAACCCCATCAGGAAGTTGTATTTCGCCAGTAACATCTGTTGTACGTATGTAGAATTGCGGCTTATATCCGTTGAAAAACGGTGTATGTCTTCCGCCTTCATCTTTACTCAATACATAAACTTGGGCTTCATATTCTGTATGAGGTTCGATACTTCCAGGGTCACACAGTACTTGGCCTCTCTCTATATCTTCTCGGTCAACACCCCTCAACAATACCCCTACCGCGTCACCAGGTTCACCTGACTCCAAGGTTTTGTGGAACATCTCTACCCCTGTAACAGTTGTAGTGTATGTATCTTTGATTCCTACTATTGCTATCTCTTGGCCCACATTCACGATTCCCTTTTCAACACGACCAGTGACCACAGTACCTCTTCCTTTAATTCCAAACACATCCTCAACAGGCATCAGGAAAGGTTGATCTTTAGGCCTATCAGGCACTGGAATGTATTCGTCGACAGCATCCATTAGTTCCCATACACCCTTACCCCATTCGCTGTCTTTACCTTTATCCTCAGCCTCAAGAGCGTTCAATGCACTTAGTCTGACAAACGGTATATCATCCCCCGGAAACCCGTACTCTGACAGTAGTTCTCTCATCTCTAGTTCTACTAGTTCAAGTAATTCTTCGTCATCCATCATATCCACTTTGTTCAGTGCCACAACGATGCGAGGGACCTCTACCTGCCTAGCAAGAAGGATATGCTCTCTTGTTTGAGGCATCGGGCCATCTGGAGCACTTACAACCAAGATAGCACCATCCATCTGAGCCGCACCAGTGATCATATTCTTGATATAGTCAGCGTGACCTGGACAGTCCACGTGCGCGTAATGTCTTGTCTGAGTTTCATATTCAACGTGGGTGATCGCAATAGTAACACCGCGTTCTTTTTCCTCAGGCGCATTGTCAATAGTATCGAATGCTCTAAAGTCTGCTAACCCTTCCGAGGCCAATACCGAAGATATAGCCGCTGTCAGAGTAGTTTTACCATGGTCTACGTGTCCAATGGTACCCACATTCAAATGAGGCTTTGTTCTATCGAAAACCTGCTTAGCCAATTCTATTTCCTCCAAATCCCTGGAGCCCACAAGCAGATTTGAACTGCTGACCTCGTTCTTACCAAGAACGCGCTCTGCCACTGAGCTATGCGGGCCTATTTTATTATGTTTTCCTACAATTTCAATTTATGGTGGAGGGTGTAGGATTCGAACCTACGTAGCCCTTCCGGGCGCCAGATTTACAGTCTGGTGGATTTAACCACTCTCCCAACCCTCCAATTAAACCGTATTTCAGTTTAACATAGGAGCGTTGGTTGGGCTGCCATACCAGCATCCAACTTAAGCAAAAGCTCTTACCACCATAAGTTGGATCAAGAAATTGTACTAGCTGAACAAACAAATGGTCAACATAATAGAGCAAGAATTATGAGGCATTTTTATTGTCTCATTGGAGGTACATATTCTCAGCTTCCTGCTGTACCAATGCATACACTCTTTGAAGGGGCACATTTGAATTCATTGCAATTTCTTTACAATCCTCATATTCGGGTGACACCCCCACAACGACTCCATCCTTCTTTTTCAATTTAACTCCAATCTCCCCTACAGATGCTATGAATCTCTCAATAGTCCTCTCAGCCTCAATCCTCTCTACTGATCTCACTCTTATCCCTAATGTAGAGGTTTCGAGCATAATGAAATCAGCTATTTTTGTTTTATCCGTCTCATTTATCAAACATGACAAGGTAGTCCCCGGTCTATTTTTTTTCATCTGAATAGGAGTAAACCAAACATCTCTGGCGCCCATTTCTAATAGGTTTTCTTGAACGTAGCCTAAAGTCTCACCTGTGGTGTCATCAAGATTAGTTTCCAATAAGACGATGCCTTTAGGGTTTTCTGAAACTACTGGCTCTCCAATCCAAAAGGATAAAACGTTTGGATAATTTTTAGGATTGCGGGTTCCAAGACCATAGCCAATGGTACTTATGTTCATCACTGGTTGGGAGAAATCAGCCAAAGTAGCTAACAGCGCCATACCTGTAGGGGTAACCATTTCCCCTGTGGAAGGTAGATGTGTCGGCGGAGGATAACAAGGTATCTTTTTTGCAGCCATCATAAAGGCAGTAGCCGGAGCTGGTACTGGAAGCAAGCCGTGCTGAGTCTTTACCGTTCCAGATCCTGTAGGCAAAGGGGAGCAGTATAATTTTTCCAGAGACATCATTTCCAATCCCAAAACCACCCCTGCAACATCTATAAGAGTGTCAATTGTTCCTAATTCATGAAGATGTACGTCACCAGGGTCCTCTCCATGCAAGGCACCTTCTGCTTCCCCAATTAAGTTAAATACCTCAATGCATCTAGATTTTGACTTTTCGGATATTGAGGCGACTTTCACTAATTCTATAAATTCAGCCGGGGTTCTCTTTCGAGAATCTGCTTGATCTATCCTTACGTCCAAATATGTTCCACTTACACCTTGGCGATCCTCTGTACGTGGTTCCAATTGGAAACCCGAGGCTCCAATCATATTCAGTGTTTCTGACAAAGCATCGATATCCAGACCGCAGTCAACCAAGGACGCAAGTAGCATATCACCACTGGCCCCACCTATCGCATTAACATATGCTACTTTCAAACAGGTCTCCCCATTTTCAATCCAGGGCCAATTTTAGTTATACAGATGATGAAGTAAGAGAGGCGGGAGTTTCCGTTTTTATGACAATATTATCCTCGTCAATATCCACAATCGCTGTATCCGCAGGCCCTATCTCCCCCGCCAATAATGCATCAGATAATTTATCTTCAACAGTGTCTTGAATAAGCCTTCGTAAAGGCCTTGCACCAAAAGTAGGATCGTACCCTTCCTCTGCTAGCCACTCTCGAGCAGGGTCTGTTACCTCCAGGGATATTCCTTTTTCAAGGAGATTACTGGCTACTTCCTGCATTAATATGTTAACAATGTCTTCCATGTGATCTCTACTCAAAGCGTGGAAGACAACAGTCCCATCTATCCTATTCAAAAATTCAGGTCTGAAGAAATGCTTCACTTCATCGAGGACATTATCTTTCATCCGATTATAGGCAACTTCTTCATCCTGCGAACCTTCCGTCCTAGCATTAAATCCGAGTGATCTATCTTGGCGAATGAGGTCAGAGCCAATGTTACTGGTCATAACAATAATGGTGTTCCTGAAATCGACTTTCCTGCCCTTTGAATCAGTTAAATGTCCGTCATCAAATATTTGTAACAGAATATTAAAGACTTCAGGATGAGCCTTTTCGATCTCATCAAGCAAAATGACACTATATGACTTTCTACGGACTGCTTCAGTCAGCTGTCCGCCTTCGTCATATCCAATATATCCTGGAGGGGCCCCTACTAGCCTAGCGACTGCATGTCGTTCCATGAACTCAGACATGTCTAGTCTTATCATGGAATCTTCACTTCCAAACAGAAATTCTGCTAATTTTTTAACTATATAAGTTTTACCAACTCCTGTAGGTCCCAAAAATATGAATGCTCCAGTTGGTCTTTTGGGATTTTTCAACCCAGACCGAGCCCTTCTCACAGCCTTCGATACTGTTTCTATAGCCTCTTCTTGTCCAATCACATTTTTGTGCAAGGCCTCTTCCATTTTAATCAGCCTTTCACTTTCAGCAGCTGCCAGCCTAGTTACAGGAATACCTGTCCACATGCTGACAACCTCTTCTATATTTTCCTCTTCAACGATTGGTTGTTGATCGCCCTTTTCTTCCTCCCATTCTTTCTTTATATCTTCAAGTTTCTCGGAAAGCGAAACTTCCTTGTCTCTTAACTCTGCTGCGTATTCATACTGCCTTCCTGAAATTGCCTCATCCTTCTCTTTCCGCACACTATCTAACACTTGGGTGGCTTCCTTAACAGATATTGGGGCCATACTGTGGTGTATGCGGACCCTTGAGGAAGCCTCATCTATTAGATCAATCGCCTTATCTGGCAAAAATCGATCTGCGATGAACCTTGAAGCTAAGCTCGCTGCCGATTGAATCGCTGAGTCAGCTATCTCCAATTGATGATGTTCTTCGTATTTTTCTTTAACCCCTCGGAGTATCTCAACAGTCTCATCCACGCTCGGTTCTTCAACCCTTACTGGTTGAAACCGACGTTCCAAAGCGGGATCTCTCTCAACATATTTCCTATAATCATCGAGCGTAGTGGCCCCAATGGTCTGCATTTCTCCTCGGGCCAGTGACGGCTTAAGAATATTTGCTGCATCTACTGCTCCTTCAGCAGCTCCTGCTCCGACCATAGTATGAATCTCATCAATAAATAAGACACAGTTTCCTGCGCTTTTTATCTCTTCAATTACCTTTTTAAGCCTCTCTTCGAATTCGCCTCGGTATTTGGTACCTGCCACTAAGGATCCCATATCCAATGTAACAAGCCGTTTTCCTTGGAGGGTTCCTGGTACGTCGTCAGAGGCAATACGTTGGGCAAGAGCCTCCACTATCGCGGTTTTACCAACCCCTGGTTCTCCAATCAAAACAGGATTATTTTTTGTACGCCTGCTTAGTATTTGGGTGACTCTTTCTATCTCTTTTTCTCTACCTACTGTCGGATCAAGCTTCCCATCATTAGCTTTTTCAGTTAGATCCACACCAAGCTGGTCAAGTGTGGGAGTCTTGGTTGAAGCTTTGGAAGTTGATCTTCCCTTAGAAGAACGTCCGCCTTTATTAAGCACAGAATTAGTTTCACCTCGGACCTTATCCAAAGTTACACCCAAACTTTCAAGAACTCCGGCTGCCACACCTTCGCCTTCCCGCATCAATCCAATCAACAAATGTTCTGTCCCGATATAGTGATGATTCAGCCTTCTGGCTTCATCTACCGCGAGTTCAATTACTTTTTTTGCTCTGGGAGTTAGTCCAATCTCTCCGCTTGCAGCCGTATCACCTTTCCCGATAATAAACTCCACAGCAGATCGGATCTTATTAAGCTCTATTCCTAATCCACCGAGAACTTTAGCCGCCGTACCCTCATTTTCTCTGACCAACCCTAGAAGAATATGCTCTGTACCTATGTAATTATGGTTAAATCTTTGAGCTTCTTCTTGCGCCAAAGATAAAACTCTCCGGGCTCTTTCTGAAAATTTCTCGAATCTGCTTGCCATAATTTATCGGCTCCTAGATAACTATTCTTCTTTTTCTATGGGAGGATCTTCTAATTCATCCTGTCCTTCATCATCCTGTCCTTCATCAGTGGCATCAGTATCCACTTCTGCAACACCGGAGACTTCTGTTTCAATTTCTTCAACCTCAACTGTTTCTTCAGCTTCAGTTGTGGCAGCACTTGCTGCCAAGGAATTTCCGTCTTCCTCACCATCTGGATCTTCTGTATCTACGCCAATTGAATCACTTTCTAATGGCGCCTCTGAGACATATCCCGCAGGGTCCAAGCCCTCAACAGTTTGCTTCAAACTCAGGCCAAGCCTCTTTCTATCCATCTCAATTTTTAAAATCTTTACTTTTATCTCCTGACCCTCACTAACAACCTCGTTTGGGTTGGTAATCACTGCATCACTGAGCTCAGTTATATGAATCAGACCTTCAATGGAATCTTCTAGTCTCGCAAAGGCCCCAAAATTAGCGATTTTGGTAACAGTGGCATCTACCACATCACCAACCTGATACCTCTCAAATATGGTTTCCCAGGGTTCAGGCTGCAATCTACGCAAACTTAAAGCAATCTTCATTGTCTCTCTGTCTATTCTAAGAACGTAAACATCGAGCTCCTCACCTACTTTCACCAAATCTTCGGGGGATTCCACCATACTCCAAGACATCTCGGATATATGAATCAAGCCATCTGCTCCACCGAGATCCACAAAAGCGCCAAAATTGCTGATCCCCGTAACAACTCCCTTACGAACTTCGCCTTCCTCTAACTTCTCTATAAGAACAGCCTTTTGTTCGTCTCTTTGTTCCTGTAGGGCAGATCTTTCAGAAAAAATCGCCCTATTTCGTGAGCGATTTACCTCAAGGACTTTGACTGTCAATGTGTTACCAACTAAGTCTTTGCCGATCGAGTCATCAGATCTTGGTTCACCGGATTCAGAGGAATCTTGCTTGAAGACATCTCTACTGATGGTAATCAGCTGTGACATAGGAACAAAGCCTTGTACATTGGCCACCTCAAGTATACATCCGCCCCTGTTGAATCCCACGATAACGCCTTCCACTGGTTGATCTTGTTCCATGAATTTTTGAATCTCGCGCCAACCCTCTTCCCCTCTGGCCCTATCCACTGAAAGTATCGGCCCATCCTGCGAATCTGGTCGCATTACGAAGGCAATTAATGAATCTCCCTCGGCAAGTTTAGCCAGTTCTTCCCGATTAATGGTCTTCATTTCTCCCATTGGCACAAATCCTTCCTCTTTGTGGCCAATGTCGAGAAAAATACCATCAGAGTCCACTCGCATAATTGAGCCTTCCACAACCTCTCCCCTCCTCAAAATCTTGAAGTCCATCTCTTCCAGCAGTTGCTGCATATCTTGTGGGGAATTATCTTGAGTTTCAGGTGGCATCCATTACTTCCATTCGCATGATTTAGCTTGTACAGCTGACCTAATTATATGTAATACACCACCACTAGGTAAAGGTCAGGGGGATGTTTAAGGTTGAATCATCCGAATTTCAGACCGATATGTGAGGCAAAGTTGACTCTAATCGGACCATATCGAAGAAATAAAAAAGCCCCCTGGCAGTGGCCTATTTTCCCACGCCGTTGCCAGCGCAGTATCGTCAGTGCTGAGTAGTTTCACTTCCGTGTTCGGGATGGGAACGGGTGGGTCATACTCGCTTGTACCACCAGGAGACAATTAACTTTTTGAACGACCCATCACATGAGCCGGCTTTTAAATTTACATTCATTTCTCAAATAAGACAATAGGGAATCCAAGAAAATCTGAAGATATCTCGCTTCATTTCCTTCAACTATGACATAACATTAGAAGCCTAGTTATGGCGAAAGTATTTTTCTTGACCCAACCAGTTGCAAATGCTAGCCTTACGAGGTAATGCGTTGTATCTGGTTATGGAGCCTAGCAACGAATGCGAAAATCCAATCTGAATGAAGATTAAAGTTAAGGAGTTGTAAAGTGGCAACAACAAGTCTAATACAGGTATCTGAATTAGCTGCCGACAAGCTTTCTGAGATTCTAAAGGAACAAGGGGAAGAAAACGGAATGCTCAGAGTGATGGTCACTCCTAGCCCGAATGGAGGCTTCCAACATGTCCTCGGGGTTGAGTCAGAACCAAAAGATGAGGATATTGTAATAGAAGCACACAGTATAAAAGTAGTAATTGATGGAGAAAGTGCACCTCTATTAGAGGGAGCAGAGATCGATTACGTTGATGGCTTAATGAGAAGTGGATTTGTTATTTCAAACCCAAACATTGAACATTCTGGTGGTGGATGCGGTTCTGGAGGCGGATGTGCTTGCGGCGGCGGCGGCGGCGGCGGATGCGGCGCTGGAGGCGGCGGATGCGGCGGTGGCGGTGGTGGATGCGGATGCGGCGGGCATTAATACGACAACCAAG